>Ga0228536_1000084_pt1 | contig 230634 bp, 239 predicted proteins | sample SJ1Smetagenome_FD_168611 | JGI IMG/M metagenome (GOLD analysis project Ga0228536, IMG submission 168611) | Enriched culture of PCE-dechlorinating microbial communities from Ithaca, New York, USA - SJ1.S | ecosystem: Engineered > Modeled > Simulated communities (microbial... > Unclassified...
AATCTTGTCGATCTCTTCAACCTCTATTACCTCAAAGTAATCTGTCATGCCCTGCGGCAACAATAACTCATAGCCTGTTTTCATGCTACAAAGGTAAAACATTTAGAATCTCTCCACAACTTTTAGGATTGATCCCCTTTTAGCTTTCATCTTTAAACTTCTCCCACAAAGCGGAATGAATTATTTCTCTTGATTCATCTATTAATGCGGAAATATCACTTTCATTCAAATTTTCGGTAGGTATAGGCTTATGAATGATCAATTCCAGTTTATCAGGCCTCAAGCACAACGAGCCACGTTTCATCACATCGAAAGGGCCGTTAAGTGTCAGCGGGACGACGGGTAATTTAAGGTCATAAGCAATTTGGTAAGCTCCGCGTTTAAAACGCCCCATTTTTCCGGTACGGGATCTTGCCCCTTCGGGAAAGAGCATGATGGAGACGCCATCCTCCATTTTCTTTTTGGCTTCATTGATCGTGTTGACACGCGCTACCGGGCTTGAATTATCCACAAAAACATGACCGGCCATTTCCGATGCAAAACCCACCAACGGTATTTTACGTAGGCTGGCCTTTTGCATCCATTTGATGTTTTGATTCAAAAAACCATAAATTAAAAAAATATCGAAAGCGCCCTGGTGATTGGCTATAAAAACATAAGATTGATGAGGATCAAGATTTTCGTGTCCGCTGCTTTTAATCCGGCACAAAGCCAGCCAGCAAGTCAATCTCGACCACCATCTCGGGGGAACATAACCCCAATACCGGCTTCCGAAAACGGGTGCAAAGATCATTACTGTTAATGCCGTTAAAATGGTAAGTATAACAAAGATGGGCACAAAAATAAGCCACTGATACAAAAAGATGAAAACTATTTTTATCAACTTCATAACAAAAGATAAAACATTGTAGCAAAAATAATCATTTTTTGACATTTTCTGATTATAAAACCGGGTTGTTTTTCAACTTCATGAAAGTTTTTGTCATCACATCTAAATTTTTAGCCTAAATAATTTTATTATTCGTGGAATTTTGTGTTTATTTGCGCTACGAAATCAAAAACATAATATAATAAACACACATGAAAGAATTAGCAAAGTATTCAGGCGTAATAGTAATGATTATTGGCGTGCTGATTTTGGCACTTCCGTTTTTTAGCGGGACGACCAACAACACAAACCTTTTAATTGGTTTAGTATTGATAGTTGAGGGTTTTTTAGGGCACCTCTATGTGAACAACATGAAAAAAGGAACCATTGTGAGCAACATTGTTTGGGCAATTATTCTCCTGATTATTCCCTTTTTCCTTTTCATGGCAATGAAAAATCTGGCATACAGCAAAGATGAATTTGCGCTGTACAATTAATTACTACAACCGTAAAAGATAAAAAAAGAGGATTTTGTAATCCTCTTTTTTTTATCTTATGGCATCCTGTATATGATGCTGTTTATGTTCATCCCCGCCCCTACCGATGTAAGTACCAGATTATCGCCGGATGAAATGTTGTGTCCGTTCATTTTACCTCTCATTACCATATCGAGCAATGTGGGAACAGTGGCAACCGATGAATTTCCGAGCCACGAAATCGTCATTGGCATTACCGATTCGGGGATATCGTTGATGCCATAGAGTTTAAAAAGTCTTTTAAGAATAGCATCATCCATTTTCCCGTTTGCCTGATGGATCAGCACTTTTTTCACATCGTTCACATGTAATTTAAGCTTATCCAGACCTGATTTTATCGCTTTAGGCACATTCTCCAAAGCATACTGATATAAACGGCGACCGTTCATTTTCAGATATAAATCTTTTTTATCGGCCAACTCCCGGTTATACGAATATCCCATATGGAGTAAGTTTGCATATTCCACAGAATCGCTTCGTGAATTATGCCCGATAATTCCCATCGGCGTTTCACTTTCCATTGCCTCTACAATGGCAGCGCCGGCTCCATCAGCATAGATCATGCTATCGCGGTCGTGCGGATCTGAGATTCTCGACAACACATCAGCGCCGATAACCAATATCTTTTTAGCATCGCCCGAACGGATATAATAATCTGCCTGAATGAGCGCCTGTACCCAACCCGGGCAACCGAACAAAACATCGTATGCAACAGCATTGGGGCTTTGAATACCAAGTTTCGCCTTTACGCGTGAAGCCAGTGTTGGTAATATATCGATGCGGGTATCGTTGGGTTTGGTTTCTCCAAAATTATGTGCCATAATCACATAATCAAGCTCTTCCCTGTCTATTCCGGCAGATTTGATGGCTTGTTCTGCTGCAATGAGAGCCAGGTCGGACGTTGATTGGTGATCTTCGGCATACCTCCGTTCGGAAATAGTAGTTATCTCTTCGAACTTATCTACTATTTCACGATTCTCCTTGTCGATTTTTTCCCCTGTCGATTCCAGAAAGTTATAATTCAAAAAGTCATCGTTCTTAATAACTTTGGAAGGAACATAGCTTCCGGTACCGGTAATCAGGCTGTATATTTTTTTCATAATTAATTTTTGTAAACAATAACCTAAGAAACTGTTTTGAATTTTACGAATTATAATTGCACTTTTCTCTTTTATGCTGTTTTTTGCCCTTTTTCGCCTCTCGCCATACGATGCGAAACGAAAATCCAAATCCATCAAAAAATGACTAAAAAACAGTGCATGAAAAAATTCAAAACAGTTTCTAATTTTTCAGCAAAGGTAGCAATTTATTATCAATACATTTAGAAACTGTTTAAATTTCTTACGAAAGAGGTAAAAAAGGATTTTGGCTCAAATAGCCCGGCAATCAACTCAAGCCCTCTATTTTTCCGTCCACGATATCAATCCTCCGGGCTTGCGGGTCGGCCGGAAGCCCGGGCATGCGCATCATTTCACCGGCAATTCGTAACCTTTTCGGCATCTTTCCGGCTGTAAATATAAATCAAGTACGGATAGTTTCAATTTATTCATTGAGGTTTTGTAAGATGGAAGAGAAATATAAAACGAGAATTCCCGTAACAATAGCTATTCCAAAACTCAGTAAGGTTCCAATAAGGATGTATTCTGTCAGTTTCCGGTTTCGTGAATCTTTCAAATCGCCAAAACGAAATACCGATTTAGCCGCTACCAGAAAACCAATGGCTTCCCAACGTCCTAAAACGACAAACAGAAAAACCAATAGTCTTTCCAAAATACCGATATAACGGCCGGCATTGGGTAACGATTTTTCTTTATCGAGGTATATATCCTTTGTCCAGTTTGTCAACAGTATTTGAATTCCTATACCGCATACCACAGTTAAGAAAAGAATAGCTGTAAGATAAATCCAAAAATTCTGGTTTTCAACCAATTTACCGAAAGATATATCCGGATTAAAAAACACGTACCACAAAACGATAATGCTCAACACGTGCAATAACTGATCCATTAGGAACCAGCCGGTTTTATTGTTTTTTTTCTGAAAAGACAACTTCGTAATATCTATCCCAATATGAACAATAGTGATTGAAAGCGCCACAGCCCAATACCGGAAATTCCATAAAACCAGCCATGTCAACACACCGTGAATAAGACCGTGTAAGTATAATTTGAGAGATGTTATACCTCGTCTTTCTTTTTCATCAACCCACGATTTTGGTTGAAGAATAAAATCACCAACTAAATGTACTAAAATCAGCTTGATCAATACAATCATAGCAGCATCCTCTCCAGTTTACGCCGGTACATCTGCTCCATGGACAATATTTCATCTACATTGGCCCTTTTCCATCTTCCGCTTACAGAATTTTGTTTTATTCCCAACTGGGTTCCAATCTCGTTTTGGGTATAATCGGGATGTTTCAATACCATCTCTACCAATTCAGCAGAAGCGACCGACCATTTATCCATATAAACAGAAGCCAGCTTAATGAAAAGATTCATTTCCCCGTCAAAATCCTGCCAAGGGCTTTTAACAAGCAAGTTGGATTTTTCTTTTTCCAGTATCTCAAATTTTTCTCCGGCATTTATAAACGCTTCTCCGTTACTTTCCGTTATGCGTCTGCCTGAATAACTCTTCTCGCCTATGCCAATCGCCATTCTCACATCAATAAGGCTTTTATTTGTCTCCCCGGACGCTATCTTCTTAATTAATGCTTTCACCAGCAAGGCTTTTCTCAAGGCTTCCTCCGGATGATCTACTTCCAATTGAAACGAATCACCCCACACTACCTCCCACTGTTCAGGCGATTTGCCCCATTCATTGAACAAATCTTTCAGTGGCAGCATCCACTTTTCGGGATTTTTTATTTTTCGAGACGAAACAATGTCTCCCTTTATAACTGCTATCATAAGGCAAATATCGTGAGAAAAAATGATATATCAAATTATCGTGAGAAATAACGATAATTTTAATTATCGTTGAAATAGATGATATTCTTTATGCCACAAATTTCAGATTCCAAATTGCAATCAACTCAAGCCCTCTATTTTTCCGTCCACGATATCAATCCTCCGGGCTTGCGGGTCGGCTGGAAGCCCGGGCATGCGCATCATTTCACCGGCAATAGCCACGATAAACTCCGAGCCTTGGTTGATTACAATATCGTTGATCTTAAAACGGAATCCTTTGGCTACGCCATATTCTTTAGGATCGGCAGAAAACGAGAATTGCGTTTTTGCTATACAAACCGGAAATTTCTCCAGCGGGGTATTCTCTATTCCTTTCAATCGTCTCAATGCCTTTTCGTTGAAAACAACATCACGCGCCCCGTAAATATTGATTGCAATTTTTTCGAGCTTTGTGCGGATGGGGTCTTCATCGGAATAGGTAAACTGCAACGGTTTGGAAGGCTCATTTTCAATGGCGTCCACCACTGCACTTGCCAGTTCAACCGCTCCCTGCCCGCCTTCGACAAAAGCATTGTTTACGGCAAAGCGAATACCGCGTTCCCTACAAAATTCCGCCACAACATCTATTTCATCCTGTGTATCGAAAGCATATTTGTTAAATGCTACCACCACGGTCTGACCGAAAGCCGCCAGATTTTCCAAGTGTTTAGATAAGTTTTCCAATCCTTTTTTCAATCCGGCCATATCAGGCTGTTTAATACCGGCCTCGGGTGTCCCGCCATGCATTTTCAGTCCCTGCGCGGTGACTACAATAACCGTTAACTTTGGTCGTAAGCCGCTTTTCCGGCACTTGATATTAAAAAACTTTTCCGCTCCAAGATCGGCGCCGAAGCCGGCCTCGGTAATCACATATTCGCCGTACGACATGGCCATTTTTGTGGCCAGGACCGAATTACAACCGTGTGCAATATTCGCGAACGGTCCACCGTGGACGAATGCTGCCGTATTTTCGGTTGTTTGCACCAAATTGGGATGAATGGCATCTTTCATCAGTACGGTTATGGCACCCGCAACGCCCAGATCTTTTATCGTAAACGGCTTATCTTCGCGAGTATAACCCAGCAAAATATTTTCGATACGGCGGCGCAAATCGTCTTCATCCTCCGCCAGGCATAAGATCGCCATCAGTTCCGACGCTGCCGTAATATCGAAACCGCTTTCGAGCGGAACTCCGTTTCCCGGGCCAAGTCCGGTTACGATGTAGCGCAAACTGCGGTCGTTCACATCCAGTACCCGCTTCCAAAGCACTTCTTTAATCTCGCTGGGAGTGCCTTGAACACGAAAAATATAATTATCCAGGAGCGCCGAAATGGTGTTGTGTGCCGATGTAACGGCGTGGAAGTCACCTGTAAAATGCAAATTGATATTCTCCATCGGGAGCACCTGGGCATATCCGCCGCCGGCTGCTCCGCCTTTCATCCCGAAAACGGGACCCAATGAAGGTTCGCGTAACGCCACAATGGCTTTCTTGCCAATCTTATTCAAGCCCAACGCCAAACCGATGGAAACGGTGGTTTTTCCAATTCCCGCCTTGGTGGGTGTGATGGCCGTAACCAAAATCAGGTTACTTTGATCAATTCTTTCTTGATTTTTCAACCACAACGGCACTTTTGCCATGTATGGCCCGTAATTGTGCACGGCATCCCGGTCGATACCGATACTTTCCGCTACTTCTTTTACTTTCTTTAGAGGTGTTTCTCTTGCAATTTGAATGTCTGATTTCATTTTAATAAACTTTTCACTTTTCACTCAACCTATCCTCCAGCTGAATTAACTCATCCCGTAGCCGCGCCGCTTCCAGGAACTCCAGTTTTTTAGCAGCTATCAGCATAGCTTTGCGCGTTTGTTCTATTTTTGTTTTCAGATCGTCGGCCGTAGCATATTCCGGTAAGGGTTCCGATGCCATTGAATAATAGTCGGGTTCTATGTATGCCCGGGCTTCTGCTATTGCCGTGTATTCCTTGTTCAGCGCCGACGACCGGGCTTTTACTATCTGCTGCGGCGTAATGCCGTGTTGCTCGTTATACTTTATCTGTTTCTCGCGCCGGCGATTGGTTTCGTCAATAGTCATCTGCATGCTGTCGGTTATTTTGTCGGCATAGAAAATAACCTTTCCGTTAACGTTTCGGGCAGCACGCCCTGCGGTTTGCGTAAGCGACCGATGCGATCGAAGAAAACCTTCCTTGTCGGCATCCAGAACAGCGACGAGCGATACTTCGGGTAAATCCAATCCTTCCCGAAGCAAGTTCACACCGATAAGCACATCGAAAATCCCGTTTCGCAAGTCGCTCATAATCTTCACGCGTTCAAGCGTTTCCACGTCGGAATGGATGTAATTGCAACGTACATCGTGTTGAGAAAGATAATCGGTCAGCTCTTCCGCCATTCGTTTGGTGAGCGTGGTTACAAGAACCCGTTCGTCTTTTTCGACCCGTAACTGTATCTCCTCCATCAGATCGTCTATCTGATTTAAACTCGGACGGACGTCGATGGGCGGATCGAGCAATCCGGTCGGGCGAATCAACTGATCGACTACAATGCCTTCCGATTTTATCAATTCATAATCCGCAGGAGTGGCGCTTACGAAAATAATTTCAGGCGTATGCGCTTCGAACTCTTCGAATTTAAGCGGGCGGTTATCGATTGCTGCGGGCAAGCGAAAACCGTATTCAACCAGATTAAGCTTCCGGGAATGGTCGCCGCCGTACATCGCTCTGATTTGAGGAATGGTCACGTGGCTTTCATCGATAACGGTAAGGTAATCATCGGGAAAAAAATCAAGCAGGCAGAAAGGTCGGGTTCCAGGCAGGCGTCCGTCAAAATAGCGCGAGTAATTCTCAATTCCCGAACAATATCCAATCTCCTTTATCATTTCCACATCATACGTAACACGTTCGTACAGTCGTTTGGCTTCAAGCGGTTTCCCGATGGACTGGAAAAACTCTACTTGTTTTCCCAAATCGATTTGGATCTCATCTATGGCACGGAAAATACGTTCTTTGGTGGTTACGAACAAGTTGGCCGGAAAAATCCGATACGAGCCCAAACGCTCGGTAGTCACTCCCGTAAGCGGATCAACCGTTTCGATGCTTTCTATTTCATCGCCCCAGAAGATGACGCGCACGATGTAATCGTGGTATGCCAAAAACACATCAACCGTATCTCCTTTCACGCGGAAGTTTCCCCGGCTAAACTCTGCGGTCTCGTCGCGCGAATACAAACTGTTTACGAGCAGCCGCAGGAAATGGTCCCGTTCCAGCGTTTGCCCCTCGCTGATATCGACGGTAGTTTTACTGAAATCCTCGGGATTCCCGATTCCATACAAGCACGAAACCGACGAAACAACAATAACATCGTTCCGTCCCGAGAGCAACGATGAAGTAGCTGCCAGGCGTAATTTTTCAATTTCATCGTTAATCGACAAGTCTTTTTCAATGTAAGTATCTGTAGTTGGAATATACGCTTCGGGTTGGTAATAATCGTAATACGAAACAAAATACTCCACTGCGTTATTCGGGAAAAAGCCCTTAAACTCACTGTACAGCTGTGCAGCCAATGTTTTGTTATGGCTCAGCACCAACGTGGGTTTATTCAGTTGCGCAATCACATTGGCAACGGTAAAGGTTTTTCCCGAACCGGTAACACCCAGCAGCGTCTGATAGGGTATCTTCTGTCTAAGTCCCTCTACCAGAGCCTTTATAGCTTCCGGCTGGTCGCCGGTAGGTTTATATTCGGATGTAAGTTGAAACTGCATATTTAGAAACTGTTTTGAATTTTTTTATGCACTGTTTTATAGAAACTATTTAAACAGTTCCTTCGTCATTTTTTGATGGATTTGGATTTTCGTTTCGCACCGTATAGCGAGAGGCGAAAAAGGGCATAAAACAGCATAAAAGATAAAAGTACAACTATAATTCGTAAAATTCAAAACAGTTTCTTACATCGTTATCCTTTTTTCACGATGTTGGGAAGTTCCAGGCCATAACCTTTTCTCTTGTCTTCCGCTTTAAGAAGAAAAGCAAAAATTAGCGCCAACACTCCGAAGCCTGCAAAAATAATCATAGGAAGCGTATAATCGTATGTGTTTACGGTGAGTCCGTCACGAACGGTTTGTCCCGTAATGCAATATTTTTCCAACACCCATCCGATTAAAAGCGGAACGCCCATTAATCCCCAGTTTTGTACGTAGAAGATCATTGCGTATGCGGTTCCCAAACGTTTTTCGGGAACAATCTTGGGAACTGAAGGCCACATGGCGGAAGGAACCAATGAGAACCCGATTCCTAAAATGATGACAAGTATAATGGCTACAATCCAACTATTCAACCCCGGGATAGAGAACATCGAGTGTACAAAAATCAATAAGAGTGAACCTAAAATCATGATGCTAGCACCCTTTCCTTTTCTGTCGTATATACTTCCGAACAAAGGCGTTAACAAGATATTTCCAAACGGGAGCAACATAGGTATCAGTCCGGCGATGTCTTCCTTCACCCCAAATTTATTAACCATTAGATCAGTTGCATATTTCAGGAAAGGGAAAACGGCAGAATAGAACAACACACAGAGGATGGCGATGTACCACCAGCCCCGGTTTGAAACTATTTTTAAAATATCGGAGAATTTGAATTCATCTTCGCTTGAACCGGCGTCTGCCGTTACGGCTTCCGATTTATCCAGTTTCTTATCCAAAACCGTATAAACCATAAAAGCAATCATTCCGATACAAAGTCCGATCAAGGCAACCAAGATCGGGCGCGAGACATCAATCACTCCCATCGCTTTTGCAATGGGAACCGAAAAGCCCAAAGCCAACCCCGTGCCGATACGCGCCATCGCCATTTCCAAACCCATGGCTAATGCCAGTTCTTTTCCTTTAAACCATTTTACAATGATTTTGGAAACCGTGATCCCGGCAACTTCCACCCCCACGGCAAATGTAGCGAAACCAATACTTGCCCAAAATACCTGCGCGTTTATCCCTACTACAGTTTGTCCGTCTAACGAATTTGTAGAAACCGCCCAGTACTTTATAGAAGTACCCACAACCATCAGAATGGTTGCACCCATCCCTGTGATGCGTACGCCTACTTTATCGAGAATTATTCCGCCCAAAATAAGCATAAATAAAAACACGTTAAACCAACCGTATGCACTGGTGAATGTACCGTATTCGCTTCGTGTCCAACCCAATTGTCCTTCGAGCAAGCCTGCCAGAGGGGCCATAATGTCCGTTAAGAAATAAGCGCACAGCATGGTGAACGAAACGATAAAAAGCGCTGTCCAGCGTGCTGTCTTAGAGTCTCTCAATGATCCCTGAATTTTCTCTACCATTTGTTTTAATTTTATTCTGATTTTAGGAACTGTTTAAATTTCTTACGAAAGACATAAATATAATATTGAACTTTCGCAAGTTGTATGCACTATCCGATGGAACATACGAAAGTTGAATAAAATATCTTCGCTTTCAAAAAGTTTTTTTGTATTCTTCTCCCTTTTATTTGGCTCAAATAGCTCGATTGAAACGTGCAAATGTACACAAAATTTACAACGCATCCACCTGCAACCGATTTAAAAATGCGACGGTTTTGTGGATCTCCTTGTACATCACGATATCCTCTTTCACAAATGGCACCTCTTTCCGGTATTCTTTGAGGGTTTTTTCGATAAGAAGCGACGATTTAAGCGGGCGTCGGAACTCCATCGCCTGTGCAGCATTCATCAGCTCTATCGACAAAATCAGGTCGAGATTATCCATCACTTTCAGCAATTTTATTGCCGATGTAGCCCCCATGCTCACGTGGTCCTCCTGTCCGTTTGACGATACGATAGAGTCGCTCGAAGCCGCGTAACAATACATTTTGTTCTGGCTTACGATGGATGCCGACACGTATTGCGGGATCATGAAGCCGGAATTCAATCCCGGATTAGCCACTAAAAATTCGGGTAGCCCGCGATGTCCCAAAATCAGTTGTGCCACACGACGTTCCGAGATATTGCCAAGTTCGGCAAGGGCGATAGCCAGAAAATCGAAGGTGATGGCGAGCGGTTGGCCGTGGAAATTTCCGCCCGATATGATCTGATCTTCATCAGGGAAAATGGTAGGATTATCGGTTACGGAATTGATTTCCGTAAGCAATACCGATTTCACGTATGCGATAGCATCTTTGGTAGCCCCGTGAACTTGTGGAATGCACCTGAACGAGTACGGATCCTGCACATGCTTCTTTTCCATGGAGATTAACTCGCTACCTTCCAGAAACTTGGTAATATTTTGAGACGTTTCTAATTGTCCCAAGTGCGGACGGATAAGGTGCAGTTTTTCATCGAAAGGCTCTATGTGTCCGTCGTAGGCATCGAGCGAGATTGCAGCAATCAGATCGGCACGTTTCGACAAACGTTGTGCTTTCATAATCGCGAACACTCCGTGTGCCGACATGAACTGGGTACCGTTCAGCAATGCCAGCCCTTCCTTACTTTTCAGCTTGATGGGTTCCCAGCCAAATTCATCGAGTACCCTTCCTATATCGCGTTTTTGTCCTTTATAATATACGTCGCCCACTCCTATTAAGGGCAGGAAAAGATTAGCCAATGGCGCCAGATCGCCCGATGCTCCCAGGGAGCCTTTGTCGTACACCACAGGCAGGATATCGTTGTTGAACAGATCGAGCATCCGTTGCACGGTTTCCACTTGTACACCGCTGTATCCCAGCGAGAGCGCATGTGCTTTGAGCAAAAACATCAGTTTCACAATGACTGGTTTCACCTCTTCACCCACACTGCATGCGTGCGACTTCACCAGATTCTCCTGCAACGTCCTAAGATCGTTGTTTGAAATGGTGCGATTGCACAACGACCCAAATCCGGTGGTAATTCCGTAAATAGGTTCAGTCTGATTTTCCATTTTCTTATCGAGATAATCGCGGCATTTCTGAATGCGTTCTTTGGCTTCCTGCGATAACTCAAGCTTGATGTTTTCGTTGATGATCCGTTCCAAATCTTCGAACGTGAGTTCACCTTTTCCGATGTAATAAATATTTTTCACTTTATAGTTGTGTTTTTACCCAATCCGTTAACTCTTTTTCTTTCTCCACCGTTTCTTTCTCGATACGGTCGCAATTGTCTGCCAGTTTTTTCACGAACTCCGGGTCCTTTAATCCTCCCAGGTTGATGCGGACGTTCAGCAGCGCACCCAACACGGCCGTTCGACAAGCCATCATAGCCACACAGCCGTCGGTAACGGCATTTTTATTGCCTTTGCGGGTAGTTTCGACAATGAGGTCGAGCATCTCAAAGGCACGTTCGGCGATTTCCATCGGGACGAGTGCAGCCACTTTGGTTGCTTCCTGAATTTTTTCGCTGCGAAGCGCTTTTTCCTCCACCGTTTCTTTCGGAAGCTTGAACGCGCCGAAAACCAGGTTATAAGCATCACTGTCGCGGTCGATATCGTCCAGGAAATGCGTCCGGTATTCTTCAAATTTCACACCGTTTTCCTTCATTTCCTCTTCCACATCCACGTAGTTTTTTTTGCCAACGGTTAAATTAGCCAGCATTTGCGCTAACGACGATGCAATTGCACCGTTTAATGCGGATATGCTTCCGCCCCCGGGAACAGGTTCGTTCCCCGCAGTTTTTTCTAAGAATTCCTTTAATGTTAAATCTTGTAATTTCATATTTTTAAAACTAAAAATTTTTCACTCTTCACTTTTCACTTTCAGACTGCCTTTTGTCTTGATTCTTGATTCTTGATTCTTGATTCTTGTATCTTCACTTTTCACTCTTCACATTTCACTTTCAGACTGTCTTTTGTCTTGATTCTTGGTTCTTGGTTCTTGATTCTTGTATCTTCACTTTTCACTCTTCACTATATTCTTTCCCATTCTTGATTACCGTGTCCACAATATTCATCCCCACGTGATAGGGCAAGAATTTGTACGATGGGAATTTCAGCAACACCAGGTCACCCTGTTTGCCCACATCGATACTCCCGATTTTATCGGCTCTACCGACGGCTGCTGCGCTGTTAATAGTGAAGGCCGTAACTGCTTCTTCGGGCGACATTTTCATATAGATACATGCCAGTGCAAAGAGCAGCGGGACCGATGCCGAGAACGAGCTTCCCGGATTAAAATCGGTAGCAAGAGCAACCATGCAATTGTTTTGGATCATTGTCCGTGCGCGGGCAAACTCCTCGCGAAGCGAGAATGCCGTAAGCGGCAACAATGTGGCAACCACACCTTCCTGTGCCATTGCCCGAATACCTTCGTCCGACGCTTGCAGCAAGTGGTCGGCAGAGAGGCAGCCGAGTTCGGCTGCAAGTTCGGCGCCACCGAATGACACGATTTCGTCGGCATGGATTTTCAGTTTGAAGCCGTGTTTTCGAGCTGCAGTCAGGTATCGACGCGATTGTCCTGTGGTAAAAACATTTTTTTCGCAGAAAATATCGGCACATTCAGCCAATTTTTCCTGCTTCACTACAGGCATTACTTCATTGATGTTGAAATCGATAAATTCGTCCTCCCTGCCCTTCCACTCGGCTGGCGTGGCGTGTGCACCCATAAAAGTGGAAACAATATCCACGGGATGTTCTTCGTTGAGGCGGCGCATTACGCGCAGTTGTTTCAGTTCAGTCTCCTTATCGAGCCCGTAACCGCTTTTACCTTCCACGGTAGTGATGCCGAGTTGCATCATGGCATCGAGGCGCTGTTTCCCGACGGCAAAAAGCTCATCTTCCGAAGCGGCGCGTGTGGCGCGTGTGGTATTCACAATACCGCCACCTCTGTTCATGATATCCATATAACTGTCTCCGCGCATCCGCCATGCGAACTCCTCTTCGCGATAGCCTCCAAAAACAAAATGGGTGTGCGGATCAACAAATCCGGGGAGCAACGCTTTGCCTTCGGCAGAGATTACCTTGTAATGCGACGGGTTTACGGGAATGCTTTCGCCCTCTTTCAACACATGTGAGATAACACCGCCGGTAACTACGACCGTTCCGTTTTCAATCACTTGCAGGTCCGACATCTCCTTGCCGCGTTTTCCGGCAAATCCGCTACAGGTAACTACTTGAGAAGCATTTTTTACAATAAGGTTATTCATATTTTATTTTTCTTTTCCACTCTTTCCAGCCCAATATCGCCAATATTAAAAAAACCGAATACTGTGCGCTTGTAAAATACAATCCCTGCGATGCGTATATAGGGATTGACACAATGTTCCCGATAATCCAGAACTGCCAGTTCTCCAACTTTTTCAATGCCATTAAAACGGTGGCGACCAAGAAGAATGCCGTATTAAACGAATCTATATAAGGCAGATACGATTGAATATAATCGGTATCGTTGCGGTTCACGTACCTCAAAAGAAAAAACAGCGTCACGTAAATCACGACTACTGCTGTCCGGGAGATCACGTTTTCTTTAAATGTACTTCGCTTTATCTTCAGTTTCCGGCCGTCCCCGTCGATACGGGACCACATGTACCACCCGTAAATATTCGTTACCAGATAGACCACGTTAATTCCAGCGTTGGCATACAATCGGGCAGCAAAACAGATGTACACATAAATGAGCACGTTAATTATTCCAAAAGGAAACACCAGAATATTTTCCTTTCGGGCAAACCAAACACTCAACACACCAAATGCGGCTGCAACGGGTTCTATCCAGTTCATACCCTCCGGTTGGTTATTCCATCAATTTCGCTTCGAGCACCTGGTTCATCGAGAAGTTTTCAAGGCCAAGATAATATGCGGCAGTATCCACCAATGCTTCCATGGGTACCAAACCAACTATCTCCGCTCCTACAACAGGCACCCCGTAACGGTTGGCTTCGATGCGAACAAGTTCGTGAGCACGATAAATGGCCGTTTTGGTATAATCGGTCAGGTTCATGGAGACTTGCGTGATACCCCGTTCTTCCAACGCTACACCCATTGCTTTGCAAAAGCGCAGCCCCCCACCGATAAAGCGTACTTTTTTAGCAATGGCATTAGCAATTTCAATATTATCGGTTCCTAAATTCACATTATAGGCTACCAGCGGCATACGTGCTCCAATAGCAACGGTTCCGGCTGTGGCATGACGTTCTGCAGGGCCAAAATCAGGTTTCCATTCGTCTTTTTTAATTTTTTCCGCCATCCCCTCAAACTCGCCCTTGCGGATATTCGCCAGGTTTTCGCGATAGGGTGCCGAGGCCGATTTTTCGTACAGGAAAACAGGCAGGTTGTGCCGTTCGGCAACTGCCTGCGCCACCTCTTTTGAGAGGGTGACAGCTTCTTCCATGGTAACATTTTTGATGGGAATAAACGGAACTACGTCAACAGCGCCCATTCTGGGATGTTGTCCGCTATGTTGGTTCATATCGATGAGTTCAACAGCTTTGCCGATAGCTTCGATAACACTGTTTCTCAATTCTTCGGGTTCGCCCACTACGGTTACAACAAGTCGGTTATGGTCTTCGTCTTTACTGTAATCGAGCAGCTTCACGTTGTTTTTTCCACGGAAACATTCTACAATTTTTTCAATTTTTTCTCTGTCGCGCCCTTCACTAAAATTAGGGACGCACTCCATGATTTTGTTCATAATATTTTTAATGTTTTTATTATCTCCTCATCCACCAAATAGGGTTCGGTAATGTGATAGCCCTCGGCATACGACCGGTTAAATTCCCGCACAGTACTTATAGCGTTTGCGTTACGTGCCCACGAACGGCGGGCAACGCCACCCATTACGTCCCAAAGCATGGCAGAGCGAAGGATTTCATCCACGCGTTCACTGCCGTCGCACACCATTCCGAATCCGCCGTTAATGGCTTTTCCGATACCTACGCCACCACCGTTGTGCAGCGCAACCAGGCTCATTCCCCGTGCGACATTCCCGGCGAAACATTGCACTGCCATATCCGCCATCACGTTGCTGCCGTCTTTGATGTTGGCTGTTTCACGGAAAGGTGAATCGGTTCCGCTCACATCGTGATGGTCGCGTCCGAGCATAATAGGTTCGACCTCTCCGTTCCGCACCATCTCATTGAATTTCAAAGCAATATTCATGCGCCCCAACGCATCCTGATACAATATCCGGGCTTGCGTGCCGACAACGAGTTTATTTTTTCCGGCGTCGCGAATCCAAATCCAGTTATCCATATCTTGTCCGCGGCGTGTTGGATCGATACAATCCATGGCAGCCTTATCCGTTTTAACCAGGTCTTCGTGTTTTCCGCTCAGGCATACCCAACGGAACGGCCCGTAACCGTAATCAAAAAGCTCCGGCCCCATAATATCTTCCACATACGAAGGAAAAATAAAACCGTCTTTATCATCGACGCCATTCTTCGAGATTTCTTTCACACCGGCATCGTAAACAGCTTTCATAAACGAGTTCCCGTAATCGAAAAAGTATGTGCCCCGGGCGGTTAATTTTTTAATTACACGAAAATGACGTTCGAGTGACTCGTTCACCAGTTCGTGGAATTTTGTCCGGTCTTCCTTCAGCAACCGGGTACGCTCTTCGAACGATATTCCGGCAGGACAATATCCCCCCGTATATGGTTCGTGGCACGAAGTCTGGTCGCTCAACAGTTCAATGTGGATGTTCTCTGCTTCTGCAAATTCAAGCAAATCGACAATGTTTCCGTGATACGCGATGGAGAGAGGCTCTTTGCGTGTCATCGCCTCATGTGCCCAAGCGAAGGCCTGTTGCTTGTCGCCGGTTATCTTGTGTACCCAGCCCTGTGAGTAGCGAGTCTCAATGCGCGAATAATCCACCTCGGCAATGATGGATGCCGCACCGGCAATATCTGCTGCTTTTGGTTGTGCACCGCTCATCCCGCCTAATCCCGAGGAAACAAACAAGTGTCCGCGCAGATTCCCGTCTTGCGGCACTCCCAGTTTCTTCCTTCCGGCATTGAGCAATGTGTTGAATGTGCCGTGAACAATTCCCTGCGGGCCAATATACATCCAGCCTCCAGCAGTCATTTGTCCGTAGTTGGCAACACCCATTTGCGCAGCAATCTCCCAATCGGGCAAGTTGTCGAACTGCCCAATCATCATGGAGTTGGTAATGATAACACGTGGCGCATCGGGTTTCGATTTAAACAATCCGAGCGGATGTCCGCTTTCCACCACCAGCGTTTGGTCTTGTGTCAGCTCTTCCAAATACATCTTAATCAGGCGATACTGCATCCAGTTCTGACACACTTGTCCGGTTTCGCCATACGTTACCAGTTCGTAAGGATACAAGGCGATGTCGAAACACAAATTATTATCTATCATCACCTGGAAAGCTTTTCCTTCCACACATTTTCCTTTGTACTCTTCTATCGGTTTTGCTTTCAGGTCTCCATCAGGACGATAACGATAGCCATAAATTCTTCCTCTGGTCTCGAGTTCTTCTAAAAATTCGGGAGCAAGCGTTTTGTGCAATTCACACGGAATATATCGCAAAGCGTTTTTTAGAGCGATTTCGGTTTGAGCAGGCGTCAGACGGAAACCGCGATCGGGTGCACGACGAATGCCCTCTTTAAACTCAGGATAATGAGGCAGTTCGTTGGATAAGGTTATTTTCATAAATAAATAATTGATTAACAAGTTCGGCGACAAAGTTAGTAAAAATTGCTTGAAATAGTGCAACAACAAACTTCTTTTATAACTGATAAATAGCAATTCAGTAAAATCTTATTAATTTTGCATCAATAAAAAGGGAAAAATGGATTATAAACTCGAGATATGCGCCAATTCCGTGATGAGTTGTGTGGAAGCACAAAAAGGCGGCGCATACAGGGTGGAGCTTTGTGCGGCAATTCCCGAAGGCGGCACCACACCATCGTACGGCGAGATTGCCGTGGCGCAGGAACTGCTTGACATTAAACTGAATGTGATTATCCGTCCGCGCGGCGGTGATTTTCTTTATTCCGGATTGGAACATAAAATCATGCTCAAAGACATAGAAATATGTCACAAGCTGGGTGTTGACGGCATTGTTATCGGTTGCCTCACTGCTGAAGGCGATGTGGATATGCAACGCTGCCGGGAATTAGTTGCAGCGGCAGGAGAGATGGATATAACGTTTCATCGGGCGTTCGATAAATGCCGCGATCCATTCATCAGCCTCGAAGATATTATTTCTCTCGGTTGCAGCAGGATACTCACCTCTGGACAGCAGCCCAAAGCAGAACAAGGAATCGGGTTATTGAAAAAACTGGTTCAACAAGCCGGAGATCGTATCATCATAATGCCGGGAAGCGGGATCAACGAAAACAATATTGTAAAAATTGCCCGGGAAACCGGAGCAGTTGAATTTCACCTTTCGGCACGGGAAGCGGTGGAAAGCAAAATGAAATTTAAAAACCCGGCCGTTTCCATGGGAGGCGCGAATATCACGATCAACGAATTTGAACAATTGATTACCAGTGCTCAGAAGGTAAAAGAGACATGGACTATTTTAAACACAAAATAAAATGAAAGAATTTAGGAATTTCACCGTAATCTTTACAGCGATAGCTATGTTGTTCTCCTGCTCACAAAAAGGAAGCAAGAACAGGGAGCTTGCCAACTACGAGGTTATCCCGCTGCCATCGGAAATCGCAACATCCGCGGGAAATCCGTTTGTTCTATCCCCGTCGGTAAAAATCGTATTTCCGGAAGGGAATGAAAAGATGCAGCGTAACGCTGAGTTCCTCGCGGAATTTCTGGAGACATCAACGGGAATAAAACCGGACATTACATCGGTAACACCGGACAATAATGCCATCATTTTAGCCGTTGGGCTACAAAATCCGAATGCAGAAGCGTATGAAATAGTAGTCAACGAAAATACCATAACCATAACGGGTGCAAGTGAAGCCGCCGTTTTTTACGGGATACAGACGTTACGCAAGTCGATTCCTGTAAATTCAAGACAGACTGCCTTCCAGCCTGTTACAATTAAGGATGAACCCCGGTTTGCTTACCGTGGCATGATGCTGGATGTGGCACGCCACTTTGAATCGGCAGATTTTGTAAAAAAACAGATCGATATCCTGGCATTACACAACATCAATCGTTTTCACTGGCACCTGACCGATGATCAGGGATGGAGAATTGAGATAAAAGCATATCCGAAACTGACGTTACTGGGTTCGACGCGTAAACAAACCGTTATCGGTAGAAATACAGGTGAATATGACGGTACGCCTCACGGCGGATTTTATACGCAGGAAGAGATTAAAGATATCATTAAATATGCTGAAGACCGGTATATCACCATTATTCCCGAAATAGACCTTCCCGGACACATGCTGGCTGCTCTTACCGCATACCCCGAACTGGGCTGCACAGGCGGACCATACGAAGTTGCCGGATCGTGGGGAGTTTTTGACGATGTACTTTGTCCGGGAAAGGAGGAGACTTTTACTTTTCTTGAAGGCGTTCTTTCGGAAGTGGTTGAACTTTTCCCATCCAAATATATTCATATCGGCGGCGATGAGTGCCCAAAGGTCCGTTGGGAAAAATGCCCCGACTGCCAGGCTCGGATAAAAGAACTGAAGCTAAAGGATAAAGACGGACATAAGGCCGAACATTACCTGCAAAGTTACGTGACGGCCCGCATAGAAAAATTTCTGAACGATAAAGGCAGAAGCATTATCGGCTGGGACGAGATCCTGGAAGGGGAGCTGGCTCCAAACGCAACGGTCATGTCGTGGCGCGGGATGGAAGGAGGGATCAAGGCTGCTCAAATGGGGCACGATGTAATTATGACACCCACCACCTATTGTTATTTCGATTATTACCAAACCCGGAACACAGATGAAGAGCCGTTGGCAATTGGCGGGTATCTCCCTATAGAAAAGGTGTACAGCTTTGAACCGGCTCCCGATATCTTAACGGCCGGGCAGAAAGCACGTATTCTTGGGGCACAAGCCAACCTGTGGACAGAATACATACAAACGCCGGAGCACGTGGAATACATGATAATGCCCCGTATCGCCGCACTCTCAGAAGTACAATGGGTGAAACCCGAAAAGAAAAATTACGAAGAATTCCTGACCCGGTTGCCCAGACTACTTAACTTATACGGCAAATTAGGCTACAAGTATGCTACACACGTTTTTGACGTGCAGGCTAAAATGACTCCCAATTTCGAAACAAATTCGCTCGATGTGGAATTGTCAACTATCGACAATGCACCGGTCTATTATACGCTCGACGGTACAGAGCCCACCGTTTCATCAACGAAGTACGACGGCAAATTCTCCATCCGGGAAAACTCTGAAATTAAAGCAATCGCTATTCGCAAAGGCGAAAACCCGAGTAAAATGCTTTCGGAAAAGATTAATGCCAGTAAAGCCAGTTATAAACCCATTACACTTCTGACAGAACCGGATCCGGACTACAAATATAGCGGAGAAGGCATGTTGGTCGACGGTCTTTTCGGAAACAGTACAAATTACAGGACCGGGAAATGGATCGGGTTCAAAGGTGAAGATATGGTGGCAATAATAGATATGCTCGAGCCCACGGAAATCTCAACCGCCGAAATCCGTAACTGCGTAGTAACCGGCGATTGGATTTTTGACGCATCGGAAATAATCCTCGAATCCTCCAATAATGATTCCACATTTACCGTAGTCAACAGCCAAAAACTATTGGATGCGAACACCACACATTGGTCGGATATTGCTACCCACACACTATCTTTCAATCCCGTAACCGCGCGTTATTATAAGCTGACGGTTAAACCAACAATTATACCGGCATGGCATCCGGGAAAAGGGAACAAAGCTTATATGTTTATCGACGAAATTACGTTGAATTGATTCGGGTTACGCCATCGCCATAAACAACAGGATTCCTGCAACATATCCCAATGCTGCCAGCGGAGTAAATCGCTTTAAATAATAACCGAAGCTTATTTTTTCCAATCCCATTACTGCCACTCCCGTGGCCGATCCGATGATAAAAATGCTGCCTCCGGTTACCGCACAATATGCCAATAAGGTCCAGAAACCGCCGTCGGCTACAAAATATTGCATGTACGGTGTTACTGCTGCCGATGTTTCCACTACCGGATACATTCCCATTGTCGCGGCAACCAATGCCACGTTATCCACTACTGACGAAATGGCGCCGCTAATCACACTGATGGCGTAAGGTTCTTTTATATTTGACGAAAGGACATCGGCAAAAAGCGAGAGCTGTCCGCCAACATTCAACGCTGCCACCGACATCAGGATACCGAAGAAAAAGAAAATCGTAGGCAGATCCACCGAACGGGACAGAGTTGGAATACGTAACTTGTCCGATTCCCGGATACCGTTTATCCGTCCGTACATTAAATCGGTATATATCCACAAAAACACCAACCCAATTAATACACACATGAAAGCGGGCAAATGGGTTATGGCCTGAAAGACAGGGACAAAGGCAAGAGATGAAATTCCTATCCAGAAAATAATTATTCTCGACCTGTTCGGGATACGTTCCATGTAAATATCGTCGGCCGACAGATCGCTGCTTTGGCGCAACTTTGTCCCTTTCCTGAACAACCAAAAATCTGCTATTATCAACGGAACCAACAAATTGGCCAACGCCGGTAAAAACAGATGCAATATCTGATGCCAGGCCGTGATATTTCCGCCCGTCCACAGCAAAAGCGTGGTTACGTCGCCAATAGGCGACCATGAACCTCCTGCATTTGCCGCCATGATAATGATGCAGGCATACTTCATGCGATCGGTATGATCGGGCACCAGCTTGCGGAGGATGGCGATAAGCACAATGGCAGCGGCCAGGTTATCCAGCAAGGCAGAAAAGAAAAAAGACGATAGCCCAATCAACCACAACAGCTTGCGTTTATTCTGGGTACGCAGTGTGCGCGAAATAGCCATAAACCCACCGTGTTTATCCACGATATTCACGATAAGCAATGAACACATCACAAAGAACAACGTTTGTGACACATCACCCAAATGAGGCACAAAAGCTTTTTCGGTTAGATAACGTATGACCTGATCATTAACGGAAAAATTTTCCAGCTCCGCCTGTTTAACAAAGTGCAAAAAATCGGAATTTTGCCGTTCTATCAAAATGTCCTGCGAGCCAAACACCAGCATCAGCCAAAGTGTGATGCATACAAACAGCGCCGTTGCTGATTTATTTACTTTGATTTTATCCTCGAGCGCAATGGCTACAATGCCGAGGATAAAAATAACCGGCATAGCATAGTACATAAGTTATGATTTATGATTTATGAGGGAGTAGAGCAGTTTTATTTCCTCAGCCCACAACGATTCGTCGGGAGTTTCGAGGATTAACGGCATGTTGTTGAAACGGTTGTCGTTCATTATAAAAGAGAAAACATCCATTTTCATCAACCCTTTGCCCAGGCTGTCGTGGCGATCTACGCGGGATGCCAGTTCTTTTTTTGAATCGTTTATATGCATCCCTTTCAAGTAGTTAAATCCAATGATCTCATCGAATTTGCGAAAAGTATTTTCAAATCCCTCACGGGTTCTTATTTCGTAGCCCGCTGCCAGCGTATGGGCCGTATCAAGACACACCCCTACCCTACTTTTATCTTCCACTTTATCAATGATATGGGCTATTTGCTCAAAGGTATGCCCCAGATTGGTTCCTTGCCCTGCGGTATTTTCTATAACAGCAGTTACACCGTTCGTCTTTTCGAGCGACAGGTTGATGGACTCGGCAATTCTGTCCAGGCAATCGTCAATCGGCAACTGATTCAAATGGCTGCCAGGATGAAAATTAAGCCGGTTCAATCCCAACTGTTCGCAACGTTGCATTTCATCGAAAAAGGCGGAACGCGATTTTTTCAACCCTTCCTCTTCAGGATGCCCCAGGTTGATCAGATAGCTATCGTGTGGGAGGATATGATCGGGCGAGAAACCATATACTTCACACCGCGATTTAAACAAGTCGATATTTTGCCGCGTCAACGGTGCGGCAACCCACTGGCGCTGATTTTTAGTAAAAAAAGCAAAGGCCTTTGCTTCTATTAAATGTGCATTAACCGGAGCATTTTCCACTCCGCCCGCTGCACTGATATGTGCTCCTACAAATTTCATCTGTTTATTTTTTTATTAACCATTAAAGTCCGTTGCCGGCCTGCGGGCAGGCAACCTTTGGCGATCAATCTGCCAATTGACTACAACAAAGATAAGCGATAAAGATTAAAACCATAAAAAAAATTATTGTTTTTATACGGAAATTCTTAATGGAACAATAAAATTTATTATCTTTCGAAAAAATAATAGTTGAATAAAAGAGACAAATGAGAATGAGAACAATAGTAAAATTATTTTTCACAGCCATTATCGTAATGAATTTTATATCGTACGCCGAAGCGCAAGACTGGGCAAACTTAAACCGTTTTAAAGAGGACAATGCAAAAATCGGAATGCCGAAAACATGCGACGACCGGGTAGTTTTTATGGGAAACTCCATCACGCAAGGCTGGATAGAGAAAGTACCGAAATTCTTTGAAAACAGGCCTTACATTAACCGCGGTATAAGCGGACAAACCACACCGCAGATGCTTATCCGTTTCCGACAGGATGTGATAAATCTTTATCCGAAAGTGGTGGTTATTCTCGCCGGAACGAACGATATTGCCGGAAATACCGGGCCTTCAACGCTGGAAATGATCGAAGATAATATCCATTCAATGACTGAACTCGCGCAGGCAAATGGAATTCAGGTGGTGCTTTGTTCGGTTCTTCCCGCGTTTGATTACCCGTGGAAGCCCGGCATGGAACCCGCCGGAAAAATTGTGGAACTGAACCAAAGAATAAAAAAATATACCGAGACACAAGGCGCTGTTTACTGTGACTATTTCTCGGCTATGGCTGACGAGCGAAACGGCTTGCCGGAAAATTTATCGGGCGACGGCGTACATCCCAACGTGGAAGGATATGCTATTATGGCTCCCATTGCCGAAAAGGCCATTGCGCGAGCCCTGTTGATGTGGAAAGATAACCCGAAAAGAAAATACTAATCAGAATTACGATTAATGAAGAGCCAAGAACCAAGACAAAAGACAAAAGACAGTTTAAAAACTATAAACGAAAAGTGAAAATTCTTGCAGATGCACATATCCCGTATTTAAAAGGCATTGCCGAGCAGTTTGGCGAAGTGGAATACTTGCCGGGGGACCAATTCACAAAAGAAACCATTAGCGATAAAGACGCGTTGATCGTACGCACGGTTACTCATTTCGGAAAAGATATTCTGGAGGGGACCAACGTTAAACTGATCTGTTCGGCCACCATTGGCTTTGACCATATCGATACCGGATATTGTGATGCGCAAGGCATTGCCTGGCGCACTGCACCGGGTTGCAATGCCAATTCGGTGGAGCAATACGTAACCGCCTCGCTACTCTATTTGGCGGATAAATACCGGTTCGATTTAAAAGAAAGAACAATCGGGATTGTTGGTGTGGGGAATGTGGGCAGTAAAGTGGAAACGGCGTGCCGAAAACTGGGCATGCAAGTGCTATTAAATGATCCGCCCCGACAAGAAAGGGAGGCTTGGCGAGAAGGCGAAGGGGCGGAAAAAACGGTATTTGTGGATTTGGAAACGATAAAAAAAGAAGCCGATATCATCACCCTACATACCCCGTTAACAAAAACCGGGAGACACAAAACCTATCACCTGGCGGATGAACATTTTTTTGACACGTTGGACAAAAAACCGTTCATCATCAATTCCTGTCGCGGCGGCGTCGCAGATAATGTTGCGATGAAAAAGGCATTGAAGTCGGGAAAAATCTCGGGAGCAGTGATCGATTGCTGGGAAAACGAGCCCGGGATCGATCGGGAATTGTTGCAGATGGCTGATATCGCCACACCGCACATTGCCGGATATTCGGCCGACGGCAAATGGACGGCAACCAAAATGTCGCTCGAAAATCTGAACGAGTTTTTCGGGTCAGGAATCCGTCCGATAAAGTTAATGTCGCTGCCCCAACCCGAAAATCGGGTTATCGACCTAAAAGAGATTGCCCCGAATAATCAATTGGCTTATGCCGTTTGGCAAACATATAATCCTATGGTGGAAACGGTAAACCTGAAAGCAAACCCCGGTAAATTCTACCAGTTCCGCTCCAGTTACCCGTTACGCAGGGAATATTATGCTTACGAACTAAAAAATGCAGACTCCGGTATTATGCCTGTATTAAGAGAACTCGGGTTCAACGTTTAATATCGCCATTGCGATTGACCCAATTCGTACCAAACCCGGTAATCTCACAGTCCCAAAAACAACCCATAAGATATTTAAAAAAAAATGCCTAAATGTGCCTTTTTTATTTTTTATTATCGTAAAAAAAAGGTATTTTTGTTGAACCTTGTTTCCATTTATTGAAAACAGCGGGTTAACAGGAGTAGAATTATGGAAAATCCAATTATTTTTTGGAAAAATCAATTAGAAAATAAAAATCAATTAGAAAATGAAAAAAATCTTTTTTTACACTCTGCTCGCCGGGCTTGTCACTTTTGCTGTATCGTGCAGCAGTTTAAAGCCCCTGTCGCAATCGAACTTTAGTGTAACGCCGTCGCCTTTAGAAACTGTTGGCAACAGTGTGCCTGTAACCGTTAACGGAACTTTCCCCGAAAAATGGTTCAACAAAAACGCAACTGTAAGAATTACCCCGGTACTGAAATATGCCGGTTCCAAAGAGTCCTACGGATCAGCTCAGACTTATCAGGGAGAAAAAGTTTCAGGTAATGCTATTGAGATTCCGCATACCCGTGGCGGAAACTTTAACATGAGTTTCAGTTTCCCTTATCAACCCGACATGCTGACGTCGGAACTTTTTATGCGTTTCGATGCCAAGATCAAGAATAAATCCGTAAAACTTCCCGAAGTAAAAGTAGCCGACGGTATCCTGGCCACTTCGGCTCTTGCAAGTGCCCAATCAACGGCGCCATCTGTTGCTGATGACGGTTTCCAGCGTATCATCAAACAGAAACAGGATGCTAACATTCATTTCGTTATTCAACAGGCAAATATTCGTTCATCCGAAACAAACACGCAAGACATGCGTTCATGGCAACAGCGTGTACAAGAAGCCTTCAACGATCCGCGCCAGAACGTAGATATTGAGGTTTCTGCTTACGCGTCACCCGACGGAGGCGTTTCGCTGAATGAAAAACTGGCCGCCCAGCGTGAGAAAAATACCACACAATACCTGGAAGGCGAGATGAAAAAAAGAAAAATTGAAGCCGATGTCAATGCCCGCTACACGGCTCAGGACTGGGAAGGCTTCCGTCAGTTGCTGGAAGCCTCTGATCTACAAGACAAAGAACTTGTTTTGAGGGTTTTATCTATGTATCCCGATCCTGAAACACGCGAACGCGAGATCAAAAACATATCGTTTGTTTACAATGATTTAGCATCCACCATCTTACCGCAGTTACGCCGTTCGCGCATCACGGCAAACATCGAAATTATCGGAAAATCGGATGAAGAAATTATGGAATTCTGGCGCACCGATCCTAAAAAACTTTCGGTGGAAGAGTTGCTTTACGCTTCTACTCTAACCGATAACGATGCCGATAAAGAAAAGATCTATCAATACGTTACTGTGAACTTCCCGAAAGATTACCGTGGATGGAACAATATGGCTACCGCTTATTATCAGCGTGGCGAATACAATAACGCCAAACAGGCCTTGGACCGCGCAGCTTTGGTTTCGCCCAATGCCGCCGAAGTGAATGTGAACAAAGCTTTGTTCGCTATGATGGATGGCAACACACAATCGGCAAAAGAATTACTGGGCAGATCATCGGGTGCTAACAACCTCGATGCGGCAATGGGATTGCTTTACCTGATGGAGGGTGATTATAACCAGGCCGTTGATGCTTATGGAAATACGAAATCGAACAATGCCGCACTGTCACAAATCCTGACAAAAAACTACAATGCTGCTGACATTACCCTGAAAGCCATAAAAAATCCCGATGCGCTGACCTACTATCTGTTGGCTGTTGTTGGATCGAGAACGAACAATTTCAATGATGTAATGACAAACCTGCGCTCGGCCATAACGATGGACAAAACAATGGCAACCCGGGCATTAAACGACCTGGAATTTGTAAAATACAGAACCAACCAGGATTTCATGGCCCTGATAAAATAAACCTCAACCGAAACAATAACGGGAAAATGGAGTGCGTCACGCACTCCATTTTTAAACCCGTACATTTACTGCAATTTTTTTTCGTTTCCCACTTCAAAACAATTTTATTATGCTTAGATCGTTGAGAGCTAAAATATTTTCAAGCTTTATGCTGCTGGTGTTAATACTTATAATTGCCGGGGTTATGTCAATTATTGAGTTCGACAAGGTAGGGGCATCCATTAAAAAAGTTATGGATAATAATTACAAATCCATTGAACAAACTAAATACATGATCGACGCACTGGAAAGAGAAGACAGCGGTTTGTTGATGTATTTGATAGGGAACCGGGAGGCGGGGAGCCAAACCATTGATTCTGCCTACTCAACCATAGAAAATGCCATTCAAATTGCACAAACCAATATCACTGAAAAAGACGAAGATAAATACATCACCAACATTATAAAAGAATACGACAAATTTCACACTTCCGTTAAACAAATTGCCGATACCTCCGACACATTGACTTCGGAAGAAAAAAGCATTATCTACCTAAAGAACCAGCAATTATACTTCACTGCAAAAAAATCCATTAACGAACTGATGCAACTCAACCAAAATGGTATCTACAAACAGACGGACTTGATGAAGGAAAACTCAAAAAGAGCCATGATGCCTGCCATTGTTTCCATCGTTGTCGCCATCGTTTTTGCCCTGTTGCTTAATTTTTTCATATCCGAGTACTTCATCAATCCCATTCATCGCCTGATAGACGGTATGAAATCATATTATCCCGAGATGGGCAGAATTGATGCAAAAATCAGCTTAAAAGATGAGATAAAGACCCTTGAAGATGAAATCAACAATTTAATTGTAAGGTTCAAAGTAAAATAACGATTTGAATGAGAACAAAAGCTATTGCAAAATACCTGGGATTTGTGTTGTTGTTTAACGCGCTGTTTCTTTATATTTCCGCCGCAATCTCATTATTTCTTCATGAAAACTCACTCTCTCCGCTTTTATACAGTGCCGTGGTATGCACCATCTTAGGCCTTTTCCCACAAATATTTGTGGAGAAGATTGACGAAATCAATTTCCGCGAAGGGATGGCCATCAGCGTTTTCGGATGGATCTTAACTTGCCTTGCAGGCGCTGTTCCCTACTTTATGTGGGGCGGTGAGTTCACCTTTGTGAATGCGCTCTTCGAAAGTGTTTCGGGATATACCACCACGGGAGCGACTGTTCTGAAAAATGTGGAAGCATTGACCAAAGGGTTATTGTTTTGGCGGGCATCCACGCATTTTATAGGTGGCGTGGGAATCATCTTGTTTGTTCTATTGATTTTGCCCAGTGCGAGCGGTGCAAGATCAAGTATTTATAACTCTGAACTATCCGGATTGTCAAAATTAAACTTTAAAATAAGAACAAAACAGATAGCCCGTGTTATCGTTGTTGTTTACCTTAGTTTGATCCTTATCGAGATTGTGCTTCTGTGGATATTGGGCATGAGTCTCTTTGATGCCATTTGTCATGCCTTTGCAACAGTGGCTACAGGTGGTTTTTCAACCAAAAACCTCAGTGTGGCTTACTACAACAATGTCTGGATTGAAGTGGTCATTATGGTATTTATGTTGCTGGGAAGCATCCATTTTGGGTTATTATACGGTACAGTGACGGGAAATAAAATGAATATATTCACTTCAAAGTCGGTCAGGGCCTACGTAGGTTTAATGTTTCTGGGAATTATTATTGTTGCTGCAAAGTTGACAAACGATGGGTTTTACTCGTGGTGGACCTCCCTTCGGTACGCCTCGTTTCAAGTCATATCACTGGGGACAACTACCGGTTTTGCCACGGTTGACACGCCGAACTGGCCCATTTTCACCATTATCATTATCATGTATTTTACGATTCAATGCGGTATGGTCGGTTCCACGGCGGGGGGGTTAAAATTTGACCGGGTATTGCTTTTTTATAAATCGCTCAAGCGCCAGATAAAACTTGTGTTGCACCCAAGCGGCGTATATATTACCAAATTGGAGAATGTGCCCATCACTACCGAGATGGAATTACAAACCGCCATTTTCTTTATACTCTACCTGTTTACCTTGTTTATCACTGCTCTATTGCTTTCCGGCATGAATGTTGACGGCATAACTTCCATATCGGCCTCCATTGCGACCATCGGTAATGCCGGACCCGGCTTTGGTGATGTAAGTTCACTCGGGAATTATTCATCCATTCCCGATGCAGGAAAATATGTTTTATCGGCAAATATGTTATTAGGGCGTCTTGAAATAATCAACGTCTTTGCATTGTTCACGGTGTTAACTCACAAAAAATAACTGTTCTTTGGGAAGAAAAACGTACCTTTGCACACTTTTCAATGGTCATTAGGCTTCGCCGATATTCGCTACGCGTTATTCAATAGTGATTAGTCGTGGCAATCAAATTTTCATCGAAACAATAAATTACCATTGGATATCAACTGAACAACAATTGAATTACAATTAAATTTATATGAACTTTGTAGAAGAACTCCGTTGGCGCGGCATGATTCACGACGTGATGCCCGGGACGGAAGAACAGTTACTGAAAGAACAAACATCGGGATACCTGGGAATTGACCCCACAGCCGATTCGCTTCATATCGGACATCTGGTGGGCGTGATGATGCTTAAACACCTGCAGCGGTCGGGACACACCCCCATAGTGCTTGTTGGCGGAGCCACGGGAATGATTGGCGACCCGTCGATGAAATCGGCAGAGCGCAACCTGTTGGATGAACAGACCTTGCGGCATAATCAGGAAGCGATTAAAAAGCAGCTGGCAAAATTTCTCGATTTTGAAGGCGATATTCCCAACAAAGCCATTCTGGTAAACAATTACGACTGGATGAAGGATTTTTCGTTCCTTTCGTTTATCCGCGATATTGGCAAGCACATCACCGTTAATTATATGATGGCAAAAGACTCCGTAAAGAAACGCCTGAGTGGCGAATCCTCTGAAGGAATGTCGTTTACCGAATTTTCGTATCAGTTGATGCAGGGTTACGATTTTCTGCACCTTTATCGTGAGTACGGCTGCCGCCTGCAGATGGGCGGGAGCGACCAATGGGGCAACATTACAACCGGAACGGAACTTATCCGCCGGATTGCAGGCGGTGAAGCTTTCGCATTGGTTTGTCCGCTTATTACCAAAGCCGATGGCGGAAAATTCGGTAAGACCGAAAGTGGAAACGTGTGGTTAGACAGCCGTTACACAACACCTTACCGGTTCTACCAATTCTGGCTGAACGTCAGCGATACCGATGCCGAAAAATATATAAAGATCTTTACATCGTTGTCAAAAGACGAGATCGATTCATTGGTTGCAGAGCAGCAAGCAGCACCGCATCTACGCCCGCTGCAAAAACGCCTTGCCGAAGAAATAACCATAATGGTTCACAGCCGCGAAGATTACGACATGGCCGTTAGCGCATCGGAAATTCTTTTCGGGAAATCCACGTCGCAGGCGCTACGCTCGATTGATGAAACTACCTTCCTGCAAGTTTTTGATGGTGTTCCGCAATTCAACATTTCCAAAAATTTGCTTACCGAAGGTATGAAAGCTGTAGATTTATTAACAGAATCGGCTGCCGTTTTCCCGTCCAAAGGTGAGATGCGGAAAACCGTGCAAGCCGGTGGCGTATCGATAAACAAAGACAAGCTGGAGGACTTTGAAGCAATTATCGATAATTCTTATCTTATTGCCGATAAATATATTCTGGCGCAGCGCGGCAAGAAAAACTATTATCTGCTGATAGCGGAATAAAATGGATAAAAAGAGGAAGTATCAATTTCAGATTTCTACCCAACATATCGATTTTCAGAAAAAAGTTTCATTATCATCTTTGTTCCACCTGGTTTTGAAGGCCGCCGGAAAGGACGCCGACCATAACGGGTTCGGGTTGCTGAAACTACAATCTGAAGACTACACGTGGGTACTTTCGCGTTTCGTTATGGATATGGAAAGGTTTCCGCTGGAAAATGAAACAATAACTATCGAAACATGGATTCAGGATGTTGCCGCGATGTTTACAACGCGTAATTTCCGAATTGCCAATGAAGAAGACCGGCTAATCGGTTATGCATCATCTTCGTGGGCGGTAATAGATATGAAAACCCGCGAAAGCATTCTGCTGGATACGTTGCCATCATTGAACGGCTTTATATTGGCGGAAACCACTCCTATAGGCGTTCCCACGCGTATTGCAAACGTAAAAGGCGATATTGCCAACCGGTTTGAAGTAAAATACAGCCATATCGATGTAAATCGCCATGCAAGCAGTCCGTTTTATATTCAATGGATTGCCGACTGCTTTTCGCTGGATTTTTATCTGAAGCATAAGTTAAAAAGATTTGAGATAAATTTCCTGAAAGAAATAACCTTTGGAGATACAGGGGTGGTTTATCAGAAATTGAAAGCCGAAAACGATTATTTTTTTCAGCTGGTCACCCTGGAAAAAGGGATTGCCTGCCGTGCACGGATGCTATTTGAGGATGAGGAAACGCGGCGATTTGATCCTGGAAATTGATCGCCCCGGCAAAAAGAGAACGGAAGTTCACACAATATTTAAAATATAGAGCAAAACGGAAAAACAGCTCTCAAATATTTGGTCATTTACAAATATTGTTATACTTTTGCACTGCTTTTCACGAAGCAGATTAAGGATTGTCCTATGGTGTAATGGTAGCACTCCTGGTTTTGGTTCAGTCAGTCTAGGTTCGAATCCTGGTAGGACAACTACAAGAAATGATTATCAAGCACTTACTTGAACATCGGACTAAAAGTCGGACTAATTAAGCGTTAGCCCGACTTTTTATTTGAAAAATGGATGCTCTGATAATTCCTTTGCATTCTCCGACTTCGCAATTTTAATATACATGAAAAACGACGATTCTGTTTTATGGCCTGTGATTAACATAATGCGAGCTACAGGAATGCCAGCTAAATAAGCATTAGTCGCAAAACTTCTGCGTGCGGTATGGCTACTCACAAGCTCATATCTCTTGTACGTCTTCCGTACGACCTTGTGACCAACAGTGCGCTCCCATAATACCTTATCAGTAATCCCTGCCTGCTTACATATGTTTTTTATGATCTTATTGTAATTTTGCTGCGACTTATCGTAAGGAGGGAAACCGTGGTATTTATCCAGTATCTCCTTGACGATTCTATGTATAGGAACCTGAACCGGCTCCCCTGTCTTTTTCGTTTTTCTAAAGATGAAGCCATTTTTAATATTGTCATTCGTGAGCTTCGAGAAATCACCAAACCTCATTCCGATCAGACAGTTCGCTACGAACATATCACGGACTATTTCTCTCTCTTTAGCCCTTATTGGCATGTGGTATATCCTCTCTATCTCTTCGCTTGTGATAGATACATTTACCGTATCTTCTGTTCCCGGCCTGACATCCTCGAACGACCAGTCCACTTCATAATTTCTTTTGCCCATCTTTCTAAACATGAAAGACAACTTATCAAAGTCAGACGAAACAGTATTAAGCATCAGGTTTTTGTCTTTCATGAAAACTATAAAATCTTCCGCCACAGAATCGGTAAAGGTATTGGAGCATACTCTTACCCCTCTGCTTTTCTCGTAATCCTCCAACTTCTTGGCGATACATCTATACGTTCTTTTGTAAGCGTCGCTCCGCTTACTCCTTCGAGCGTAGTCATATATGAAAGGGACAGCCTCACAGATACGAGGCTTGTCCCGGTTGAATAACTTCATCATAATAGTTCAAGTCCGTAAACATCTCCAAGAAGATCCTTCGGTAATTCATCATCTGAAAATTCTTGTTTCGCAAACCATTTCGACGCCTCTTCTTTAGAGATAATCTCACAAGTATCTACCGACCCTTGAAATTGCGACCAATGGCTTAAGACGAACGCACCTCCTTTTGTAAGGAAAATACTTTCATGCTCCCATTGAGATCCCGTTGCCTTACTGATATGGTTATTGCCATTCCAATACGTTTTTTCTTCAAATTTTTCAGCTTTTTCACTGTCGAACCAAATTCCTGTTCCATTCGTTATTGCTACTCTTTTCATTTTATTTTACACTTATACGTGTCGTGCGCAACTTTTAAATTTAGAAATTTCATTAATATGCGTGTGAAAATTCTTCTTTTGTCGAACCGTCAGGCATTGCATAAGTTATAAGATTACCCATGTCGCTATCGTCGTCCCTGAATCGTCTTGGAACATCATTCCCGGATAGGAAGATAGAGTGCAAAACAACCTTTTTGCCTGTTCTTCTTGCTTCCGCAAAGCATTCAGCCCTGCGTTTCTCTTCGGCTATTCTTTTTTCTTCCGCAATTCGCTTTTCTTCTTCATTTTTACGCTGTATTTCACTTTGTATTTCAGCGTGTTTTGCAATCCATTTTTTCGCCAATTCGTCTGTTATGACTACGCTGTTTTCTATTTCAGTTCCACCAGCTCCTTTGAAATCGGATTCCCACTCGTCCGACAATTTTTTATCGCTTATGTTCCAAAGATTGTAAGATATCACTAACACTTTCTCAATACTATCTTCCGGCAGAGGTTTTCTGAACATCCTGATCTCACGTTCTGAATTGATAGTGTAGTCCCCCCAATCGAGAAAATCCCACATCTCGTACCATGTAGGTATTTGCTCCGCACGCTTATCGTACTCTTTTCTCCACTCCTGTACTTCTATCTCGAAGTCAGAATATGTTTTTTCTATTTCAGCGTAACTCTCGTCTGTAATCACTAACAGCAAATCGGCTTTACTGTTAATTTTTACGCCGAACATCTTCTCAATTTCTGTTTTCGTATCTCCCTTCAAGAAACAGCTGCTAACCAACAAGGATTTATTGCCATTCCTGACCGTGGGCACTACAAATGCTCCAAGTAACTGCATCGTAATTCTTGAATTGTTAACACTAATGTGTTTTTCAATTCTAATTTTAAGAATTTTACCGCTTCTGTGCTTTACTTCGATTGTCTTCATATTTTTATGATTTAATATTATGATTTTGTCATTTGTCAGCGGCAAAGCCTCTATCTGCCTACTCTTTACCGCCGTTCGCTCGGATTCTTTACAAATAATCCACTTTATAATCGTCCTCATGGACGATTGTATAAGAGCCATTCGTGCATCTTTCAGCAACAAACTTTTGGCACTCTTCAATGGTGCCTTCAAATACGGCGTTCTGTCTCCATCCGCCTATAGTTTCTTGTACAAAGAATTTTTCTGTTTTCATAATCATAAATTTTATCGCGATACCATCCTTTTATTGTTATTAAAAACGCCTGAAGGTGTTTTATAAAATTCACGCTCTTCGCGTTCATTTTTTATATATTCTAAATTTTCGAACCTCTGTTTGTAAGTATATCTAAGAACATCTGCTTTTCCGAATTTCGGCTCAATTCGTCCATTATACTCAATAGTCGCATCATTTTTGCGACTATCTGATTTTTCCCATTCTTCAATGCACTTATTGTGCATTTCCTGTATATGATTCAAAACGCTTTCAGCTATTTTGAGTATATTTTCATGCACAGATACAGATGCAACGTCGAATATGTATTTAGGTGTTTTTGCAAAACTATGCAAAAACCACGTTTCAGAAATCCAGCCCGCCCCGATTGTTTTAACTTCGTCAGTTTCGGGATGTCTTGCCGTTGCGTTTACGATAATTCCTTTCGGATCAGTAGAAAGGAATGTCGCCTCTATCACATCGTTTTTAAATAAAATTGTTTTCATAACCTTGTTTTTAAATTGTTTATAATTTTACACTGCGCTTCAACTCCTTCTCTTTGTAATCAAGGTAGGTTCTTAATTGCCTTATCACATCGAGAGTTATTTTTTCCTCGCAAACCGTAAAAATAACCCCGTTGTCGTTCCCGTATTCAACTGTTTTCATATCTGTAATTTTAATTGTTATGCTCAAATAGATAATGGGCAGTTTATCGACTTGCCCGGGTCAGTAGTTCATATAAGTTTGTATTTTTTCGCCTGCTTCATCGTGATTTTATACACTGGAATGTAAATAACATCTCCGAACTTATCACAGGATCCGTCGATCATCTCAATCACATACGATGCCTTCTGCTTCCAATCATTCATCCGTATATGAGCGAATAGGGCTTGCATTGCATCCGGTAAGTTAGGTGCTGTTGTTTCACCAGTTGCCCATCTTTTATCATTCTTGATAGACCAATCTTTGTAAGTTCCGAAGTCATTAACTGTATATCCTTCATACGCATTTACTACCCGAAATACCGGATTTTCTTTTGTCGGGATGATGTATTCGTTTTTTATTTCCATTGCTTTGTTGGTTTATGTATTATTTTTATAGTATAAAGATAGTGATTATATTTAATATAATCACTATCTGCATAGTTAAAAGATATTAAATTAAGTGACTATAGTGATTATATTCACTATTTATTTATATTTTTACACCATGAAACAGGAAAGAAAAATTTTTCACGTGTATATAAAAGAAAAGAGCCAGAATATCTATTTCGGCTCCATGAAAGCAATCTTCTCTAATCTCGGGAAAGAAGATGTTGGAATTGTATATTCAACACTGGCCAATTACTTCCAATCTAGTGATAATGATATATACGAAAATTCAAAATGTCGAATTATAAAATCATTTTTGATAACACAACCAAAAAGCGATTAAACAACCCGCCTATCTTCACAGACAAGCGGGTTTCCAAACAAAAAATAAAAAAATGAAAAAAGTAGTATTTATACCTATCTCCGTAAAAAGAGTATCAATAGGAACAATAGCACTGCTCCGGTCACTATACCCCATAAAAAAGACTTGAGATTGAAAACAGGAGCACTATTTGTCTTTATGTCGCTGTTTTCTCTTTTCACCATATTCAGCTCGTATTCCAAATTTGATTTCGATAACGTAAGCGTTTCTACCTCTTTTTTATATTCCGTAAGCTGCACCTCATAATCCTCAACCCTTCTCTCAAGTACGCTTTTGCTATTTGTTGTCGTTTCTTTCTTAACAGGAGGCTTCCCGGTCTGCGGGTTAATAGGCTCGCTCGTGTCGTACTCAACTTCATGCTTTGACACTTCGTCCTGTAGCCTCACATTCTCGTCTCTTGTACGCTCTAAATCGGTTTTCATGTTCTCGATGATCGCATTCTTTACGGATAATTCGGTTTGTAAGGAAACCACTGCCGTACTGTCCACTTTTGTAACAACTTTTTCCGTGACTGTCTTTTTTGAACCGCAACCGGTCACAAATAGAAACAGGATCATTAATGTTGCCCAAAGCAGCTGTTTTTTTGTTTCTGTTTTCATAAGTTATCAATATCTGGCAATTCTACCGTTTGTCCTCTAAGTACATGAGTGCAGTCGTCCAAAAACTGTATCTTTCCGTCTTTAACAAAAGAGTGACAGACCCTCGTTTCGTCTGGGTATGGAGTAGTGACCAATATGGATGGGGACACTGTCGGCTTATTTACATCGCCGTTAAAATCCCAACACGGACGCTCTTCTCTGTTTGTCCATACTCCGTGATAACATCCGCAACCAGGACAAAAGAAATGGTACATCCCTTTTACGTTCTCTACTGACTTAAATTTGCTCATAAAAATAAATGTTTATACTCGTTCGGAATTGACTTCTGCAAAGCCTGTCTAATTTCCCACTTGTGGATATCCAAATCCTTGTTCAGGTCGAAAACAGGATTTTGTTTTGCGACTATATCGGACGTGATTACAAAGCTGTCCGGTTTTCCAATTGCTGCTGGATAGAACACGGCGCAATACACGTCCAGCCAGTTTTTCATTTTTCCCCTGTATGGAGCGAGATACCGCTTCACGTAATCGAGCTGCTCGACATTGCTCATGTTCCTCAATGCTTCGGTAGTCGTTCCCAAGCTCCGCGCTGTTGAAGGCATGAATTGTATTAATCCGGTCGCACCAGACACCTTGTTTACGATGCGATGGTCAAACGTCCGTGCTGTCTCGAACCACATGGTCAACATCAACCAATCATGGTCGATTGACAGGTATTGGCTAATCTCCCTCACTTTCGAGAGAAACTCTTCTTTGTTTTCTTTGATTAAGTATTCGAATATCATGCCGATTCCTTTTTATATGTTCCACGCTTCGGTCTTCTCAATTCACAATCTGTAACGAAACAGATATCCCGTTCAGCTGCTTTCCTTTCGCCTATCTCGCTGTCCATAGTCCGTTGCATCCCGGCTATCTTTCTTTCGTTATCCGCCACCTTGTATTCAATGTTTTTCAACTTCTGGTTAGCATCTTCGAGTGCTGCTTTATAGCCCTCGATGAGCCCCTGCTGCTGCTCGATGAGCTTGTCCTTCCCCTCGATGATTTTGTTGAACGTCGCCTGCTGTTGGTCGGCGTTGTCCATCATCTTTTTCATTGCGTCAGCCGCCTTGTCGAGTGCGTCGGCTGTTGACCCCGCCTTGTCTGCCCTGAGGCGGAACACCCACGAGATACCTCCACCCGTTAGCATTCCAATAATTCCTGATACAATTAATTCCCAACCCATTACTTGTCGCTTATCTCATGTTTAATATTCCGTGAATTCAATAGCCGTTTTATCTCCGTGTAATCATTTGTCTTAATTTCATATACGTTGCTTCCTGTCGCCTCGAGTACTTTTTGCAGGTACTCGTTTGAATCGTACAAGTCCTGAAACTTCCTTAAACTGCCAAATCGTATGTATAGCTTCATCGCATATATTTTAGAAAACTGTAAAACTTCCTTCCTTTCAAATAGTACAAATCCTCCTGATTTTGATACGCCTCCCGCTCAAAGGAGGTGTTCCTGTAGGCCATATAACTGTTACGGAATTGAATCAATCTTATTAGCCACTCAATAATGTACCAGATATAGAAAAGGATATATAGCATTTCTTTAATCTGTGCCGAATGGATGGCTTCGTGGTTGATATCTGTTTCGCTCAATTTAACGTTACCTTTCACAAACAGAATCCCAAACAGGTTAATTGCCTTGTACCCGGCGAACGGGATGTACTTATTCCTTACTGTCTTCATAATTCATTAAATTTTCCACTCCTTGTTGAATATACACTGCATAAAATTGTTTTACACGGCTCATAATAATTTCCCTATTCCTGTCCGTAAGTTCCACTTCTGGATTTTCATATAATTTCAGCGAAAAATTATGCTCCTCAATGTCCCCTGCTGTCTTATAGATAGCATTTGCCAGCCCCTTTGAAATATCGATTATCTCTGTGATGCCTTCGATATTTTTAACACCCACTTTACTTAAATCTATCGTTTTCACTGTTATACAATATTTATTTTATTATTACTATCTCTCCATAACATGCCTGATGAAAGTCCGGAAGAACTTGTCGGAAGTCCACCCATTCTAATTATCAGTTTATTCAATCCGTACGAGCTACCTATGTTTGTTTCAGCCGAGAAAATAGACCCTGACTGCAGGTCGCTGATAGTCATATCCCCCGCATGAATATAAGTCCGGTACCGGTTTGGGGACAAATGGAGCAAGGAGACGCTCATGCCATCGATTTCAACACGTGAAATGTTATCGTTTTGATTATATTGATTCATGTACAGTTTCGGGTTTTTATAATAACCGTCAAAACTTGGATACATGGATATGAGGTCTTTATTATCCGATGTTATCATTTTTAAGCCTGCACTTGCAGGATCTATTTCAATCCTGTTGCCTGAAGCCGAAGACGTCATCTTCCCTTCAAAAATCGGATTTCCATTGACGTCCCATGATATTTTTCCACCCGCCAAAAATCCGCTTCCATCAGGTATGAATTTTACTTTCCCGTTTGCGAATTGCGCCAGCCCGTTTTTCCCATCAAGGAGTATTCGAGCTATCGTTTGCCCGCCCTGAACGTAAAAATCCTGCGATAAAAGCATATTATCCTTAAAGATGAATCCTGCCAGGTTTGACTCTTCGGCTATCACCACCCTTGCGGTAATTGTATCCATCCACGGCAATTGCTCGTAGTTAGAATTAGGCGCCGAAGGGGCGTTTAGGGATGTCACGCCGTCCTTGAGCTTGTACCACCGTTTCTCGGTCCTGTAATAGATATAATCTACGTACTGGTCGTTATTCCGGTGGGTCTCTCCGGTTATCCATTCCCTCTGAATAGGTATCTTGCCCGGGATTCCCCTCTCGCCGTCATCGCTCCATTTCGTCCATAATTTAGGTGGTGAAGTCCAGCCACTCCAAACGCCGTTAACCTTCTTCCTTGTACATGACCATAAGTACTTGTTAGTTTCGTCCACACCAAGGAGACTTCCACTCCATCCTGACGGGACGCTTCCATCCTGCTGAACCGAAGCCGGCGTGGGGGGGACTTGATATATCGTCGTCGTTTTATATATCTGTTCTACTCCTGCTCCGTCCCTGCCGTCATAACCGTCCCTGCCGTCATCGCTCCATTTCGTCCATAATTTAGGTGGTGAAGTCCAGCCACTCCAAACGCCGTTAACCTTCTTCCTTGTACATGACCACAGGTACTTGTTCGTTTCGTCCACACCAAGGAGACTTCCACTCCATCCTGACGGGACGCTTCCATCCTGCTGAACCGAAGCCGGCGTGGGGGGGACTTGATATGTAGTCGTCGTTTTATATATCTGTTCTACTCCTGCTCCGTCCTTGCCGTCATAACCGTCCCTGCCGTCATAACCGTCCCTGCCGTCATAACCGTCCCTGCCGTCATCACCGTCTCCCCCGGCCATAGTCTTGTTGAAATTCTGAATTACAACTGCCTCGAAGTTAGTTCCGTCTTTTTTCCTGCCCTGAATATTATACGTGACAATAGCTGTGTTCGACCCAATATATGACGCTTTGTTCACCAGGCATTTATACCCTGTTTTCGTATCTGGCTGAATTATGTCGCCTACGGAAAGCGTCCCGGGCGTTATGTTTGTTCCACTTGCAGAAACCTTATACCTTCCGGCTTTCAGCGGATAATTGTTAGTATCATATATTAATTTTTCCGTACCCACTGATACAACTATCTCCGCTTTTGTCAGTTCGTACGAGGTAGGATTGCCATACTGGTCGCAAGGTATTGAGCAGGATTGGTTTGTTATCGTAGCGTTTATGCTATCCTTCCCGTCCTTGCCGGCATTTTGCCTAATCTTGCTAATAGCTGAATCTACTTTTTCTTTTACCCATTTCTCCCAGTTTCCTTCGAGGTAATTGGAAACAGTCGCTGTCACCGAGCCGGTATATAGGTTCTTTTCAAGTTCCGTTATCCTGATAGCTTTATATAGGTTTTTTTTCGGAATGGATACAACAACCACGTCACCTGCATATAATTCATCTTTTCCCCTAAGATACCGGTAATCAATGTCGAGTGTGAATTTAATCCTTTTCCGTGAGAAGAAATTCAGGTACTTGCCCCCTTTCTCACGCAAGCGGTTGATGGATGCAGTCACATATGATTCCGGCATGAGCACGCCCGTGAAGTTGAATTCATCGCCGGCTTTTGCTTTCTTTGTCGCATTTGGAATTGACGGCTTTTTACCTTCCGAATCAGGTAGCGCCGTTTCATCTTCCTGTTCAATGAGGGTTATTTGTTTGCCTGCGTTGTCCCAGTCGAATTTGAAAGAAAATCCCATCAAATCACCGGAAAGAAAATTAATACGTTTATTATCACCGACCGCAATTGCTGCTACATCGAAGTCGATATCCGGACACGTCAGTACCTTGTTATTTTCACCTGATACTGTCGCAATGGTACCGACGAATTTGGGAAACTCCTCTTCAAACTTGATTTTCTTTTCAACTACTTTTGAATGTTCTGAAAAGTTTTCAAGGTGGTTTTCAGGCAGCTTCAAGTAGCCCTCTTCATCTGCGTACTCATTAGGAACGTTCTGGTTGCCTCCTCGGACGTAAAGGCGTGTTACGGTATCTTCCTTATCTACGTTCTGCTGGGTGAGCTTATATAGCCCTTTGCCGGCGCCTTGCTCGAAAACATAACTTGTTAGTCGCTCAATATGCTCAACGAAATTGATTTGTTTATTATTAAAGAAATATTCGACCTGAAATTCATCGGATAATTTGTCGAGGACTTCATTGCAGTTTATGTCTGCAAATGTGAGATTCTTATACTCCGTATTGATTATTTCGCCTATTGTCCAACCAGTATCCACTCCATCCGGATTATCAGCCGTAATATTGATGCACCAGACGAGTAATTCAACGAAATCACGCAATTTCCCTGTAAGTGTAAAACTTGTATATCCTGTCATTCTGTTGCAATACAGTTTATTGAGCAGTATGTATAGCGGATGTTCGAAAACAAGGTCGTAGCTATGTTTAACATCCGACTCGATCGTGTATTCCGCCGCACGGTTTAGCGTATATGTAATTCCGTTATACTTTACATAATCACCCTCTACTATTTCTATAACAACTTCCCCGCCAGGGCTTTCTACAACGGGGTCAATGACAACCGAAGCAAGTATTTCGTGCGTACCCATGATGGATGTCTTGACAGTCGTATTCTTTTCTGAAATATCACATACCTCTGTTTCAACGCCAGATATTTTTCTATATATTTTCATAATCTAAAATTATATTTAAGGATAAAAAATATCATCACTATCATATGAGTAATTATGACAATTATCACTTGACTTACTAATACCATCAATTCTTGCAAACCACTTTTCATCAGGGTCATAATACATTACTCTTGTCTCTCTATAACTTACAATGACCGAATAACTAGCAGACTCCCAACTTTCTGCATTTGGGTCATTCCTATAATCTCCAGTTCCAATATATCTACCACATCTAACATAAACTTCAATAGTTTGACCATCATCTAACTTCATAGAAGAATAATCATGTCTTATATAAAGAGCATTATATACATTATCAAATATTGGATAAAGTCTTACATCTTGTATAACATAGGCACTTTGCGATATGATTATACTTTCAGCTATATTTGAATCATTTTGAGTATAATCAACAACATAGGTTTTAATATAAGAATCATAATTTTTAGGAACCCCTACGTACTCTCCTGTTATAGTTACATCTAATCCAGATGAATAAGATACATAATAATCTACATTTTCTTTTTCTGACGTTTCTACTCCATTGATAACTTTCTTTCTATAAGATTGTACTGAAGGATATAAATTACCATATTCCCAATTAATATCATAACTTATTGGATCTACTTCCAAATAGTAATTCCAAGTAATGACTTCGCCAAACACTTTCTGACTTCCCTTATACACTTCCTTGATTTTCTGATTGCCGAAGTATATTTCCTTTATTTTCTGGTTTCCTTTATATAATGCCATGTTATTCGGTAATAAAGTAAAACGTGCTACTATCGGGAGAACTTGGAAGTGATGCCACAACTTCGAATTTCAACCCGTCCAACTTCGTTTTGTCATCCTTGCTCATCAACCCGTTCGCCGATTGCGTTGCAGGCGAGTAGGTCGTGTTGTTCTCCTCCCCCCATTCCGCAGTGCCGGCGACGGAATAGCGCAGAATCTGTCCCGAAGCACCTCCAGCCGGCACGTGATTGTTTCCCGAGCCGGTGGGATGGACGTAATCATTTGCATTAGGTGCTATTCCGTTTAGTTTCGTCCTCTCCGCATCGGTCATAAGGGATTTCCCCGACTCTTTAGCCACGTAAGTATTAGCCGCAACAGAAGAAAGCAGATACCCTGACAAGTCAATTTTTTGCGACTCAACAGCTAAAGCCTGCGTGCCGTCCCACCAGTAATCTGGAACATCAAGCGCCCGGATAAAAAGTGAATTGCCTACCTTCAACTTGGCCTTGTTGGCCGAGATTGCTATCCAGCTGTTCATAGCTGCCACCGTGTCGAAGGCGTATCCAACCAGTGCGCCTTCCGCCACAAGCCGGACTGACGCCACCTCGGAACGTATATCGGCGTGCGAGGATCCGTCTGTATTATGCGATTCAGGCAACGAGCCTGTCTCGGAAGCGGAATAGGTTGGCTTTGTAGCTGCTTTCGCCCAGGCAGGAACGTCCGATGCAGGCATGGAAGTCGGTCGATTGTCAACGTCAGTGTTCCAATTCACCTTGTCTTTGAAAGCCAATGATTTCAAGTCGGAAAACCACTTCCGTATTTTTCCGAACAATACGGAAATAGTATCTCCGGTATTGATATTCTGCCTTGCCTCCGATTCGGTGAAAACGATTGTGACCGTATCGATATTATCTATTGTACCGGTATCCCCGCGAACGAGGGTTAGGTTGAGCTTATACTTTTTCACACCGTTCTCATCCACGCCGTCATCTACCAACTCGGCTGATGATTGTCCCCCAGGCGGGATTGTAGCCACAGTACCCGTCGATATTATCGGGGTTGGCCCGGTATTCCCTTTCAACTCCGAGAGCGCAATGAGGTTATTCCACGCTCCGCCGACCACTCTCCACTGGACGTGAGTGGCTGTCTTTTGCAGTTCTATATTGTCCCCTTGCGCTCCTTTCAATTCCGAAAGAGCAACGAGATTTGCCCAGCTGCCACCGACTATTCTCCACTGGATGTGGGTTGATGTTTTTTGCAGTTCAATGTTTTTCCCGGGATCACCTTCCAATTCCGATAGCGCCATGAGGTTGTTCCAGGTGGTTGTACCTTGCACACGCCACTGGATGTGAGTAGAGCTGACTTGCATCTCGATGCTCGCTCCCGTATCCCCTTTAACTTTTAGTTCGTCCAGCGTGATTAGGTTATTCCAGGTTGTGGTGCCCTGTACCCGCCACTGGACATGTGTTGCGCTTTTCTGAAATTCAACAGGATTTCCGGGGTCACCTTTTACTCCTTTCAGTTCTTCCAATGCCACGAGATTAGTCCAACTGCCACCGACTATTCTCCACTGAATATGGGTTAATGTTTTTTGTAGCTCTATGTTTTTCCCGTCCAATCCCCTTAGCAGCGACATCAATGCCCGTACGCTTTTGTTTGTACTTCTGTCTATGCCAAGGATTTCGAGATCGTCAAGCGTTGCTGCCTGAGGCAACTCACTTACTTTTATGTCAATTATTTCATCAGCCATGATATTTCATATCTATATATTTACCATCTTCCGTCATTATATGCTTACCGTCCTCTGTTGTAAGCAAGTACTTTATAATCCACGGGTTCGTGCACCTTATGTTAAGTATGAATTTGACAAGCCTGTCAGATACGACACTCGCTGTCAACCCATCTCTAAAATATACTTTAAATGCATTATTCCTTATCAATAACCGATGTGATCCTGCCCCCGTCAGCACTGCGTGCAATTGATTCATTTTGTCATATACATCTGAAAAATTGTTTCCAAGCATCGAGCATTCCAGACCAATGTTCCATGCGCCACGATACTTTGTTTTCGTATATAACTCGGTTGTTTGCACGTCAATGCGACCAGCCGTATTATGAATATCCCCGCTTTTACCGATGTATGTCCCGAAGTCCTTAACCAAGTCGTAACCGTCAATTCTATAATTTCCCACACCTGATTGTGATACTGTAATCGGTTTAATATCTACCTTGTCTTGCCAGAAAGGAATTTCGACTTTGCAATAGACTCCTATCTCTTCAACCTTTATCTCATCTTTCTGAACGACCTGAAAGGTGTCGTAATCGAAAGACAATTCTGTACATGCTATACACGCCGATTTGAACGCGTCGAGGTTTATTCTCCTTACCAAAACGTGCAAGACAAGCGTCCGCCCGTCCAACTCGATATCTTCCGCATCAACGAACGGTTCTATGGATGTTCCCCAGTTGTATTCGGTAGTGCCGATACGCTTCGGAAGATCAAGCATGCCTTCCAACGCAAAAAACTGATTGCCGCGGGATGGGATTGCGCCAAGAGAGGACAGGGGAATATTGTCAAGTTTATAGTTCATACGTAAACCTGTTTTTTTGAATTATCCGGGGATTACCGCTCAATACATCACATTTGGAGTTCGCATACAAATTCACGATCACCTTTGCGTTTTCACTTTCTTCAACGGTAATTACAGCATCGTCAAGAGCATCAATCATGATTACTGAACTACCGGAAGCACGAACATGAAGTTTTGATTGATGCTTCACATATGCACGGGAAACGGCGTATTTGTAAATTGACAAGTTGCATTCGGATTGTCCGAGAAAAACCAGTCTTGGCCGACTATCCACACTCGCTTTTTCATCAATGAAAACACCGGCATTCCGTAGTTCATCCCGGTATTGGAGTAAGAATTCATTATCCGGGAAGTTATTCGCCAGACAATAATCAATACGGTCATAATAACATTGTATCAGATCGTTTACATCTTTAGCATTGCGGAGCTGCTCCATTCCGCCATCGCAACCGTTCAATATTTCCGCTTCCGTGATTAAGTATGTCAGTTCCATTATATCCTGCTGTTGTTTGGTTTTGTATTCTTTTTTATATCGTCAAGCTTTTCATTCATTTCACTGAATTGATCCCGTATGCCTGTTGTATTATCCGCTGTATCTCTCGTGTTTCTGCTAATCTCGGAAGACAAAATGGCTATGCTTCTAATATCACCGCTTGAATCTCTGGTTTCATTCTTTTCAATCCGCTCCCTGATAGAACGGATATCCATCGCCGTCATATTCCATAATCCGACCAACTGTGAGCCTGTTTGTTCTGTCATAGCCGCCTTCAGCTCTCCGGTAGTGCCAGAAGATATTTCGTCATTCATATATTTGTCTGCCCACGAATATTTTTTGTCGAGTTGATTTTGCAAGTCAAAAAGCATCTGGTCAATGATATCGGCTTCTTGGTCCGTGATACGTTCATCCATCCAAAACGCATTCATCCTTTCGCGGATCGCCTCCATCGGTTTAGATATATCAGCTTTCATCGCTTCGATGATCATGCTTTTAATCATGCTTTTCACGAAATCTTTGCGTGATTTAGCCTTATCATCCCCTGCCGACCACATATTCACATATGCGTTAGCAAACCTATCTATAGCAGATTTAATATCTTCCCCGTATATCGCATCAATTGCTTTGACCTTGTTTTCGGCTATCTGCTTATCAATTTCGTCAGAAGCATCCTGCCATTCTTTTATTTTATTTTTATCAGTTTTTTTCTTTGCTTCTTCTTCCTTGATTTGCTGTCTTATAGCTATCTGCTTTTGTCTTAATAGAACATTTTGTTGCTCTATCAGATTTGATGCATCTTTCGAGTATGCCTTCTCGATTGCATCACCAAGCTCCTTATATGATTTAGTTAGCTCATCAATTTGCTTTTGCAACTGCTGTATTCTTCTCTCTTTTACGGCATCGTTCATCCTCACAATGCCACCAACAACATCCGAGATGCCTTTTGCAAGGTCTTTCATTCCACCAATTACGTCACCTGATGCAAGTTTACCAATTCCGACACCGGCCTGCCCTACGCCTCCTATAATACCTATGATATTGTTTATACTTTCACCGACAACGTCATTACCAAATGAAGAGAATATTGAACCTATTGAATCACCAACATCGTTTAGATACGCTTTTGCTTTATCTAAATCTCGCTGTAATCTATCTAATATATTTTTAATCTCATCTTTGTCATTTCCATTAATAGCATCGATTAAATCTTTCCAGTCTTTAGATAGTGATTTAAATGGATTTCTTTTTTCAAGCTCATTTCTTGCGTTAGTTATAGCATCTTTGAAAACTTTTGTTTCTTCAATACTCAATCCTAATTTGTCTATATAGTCATCGATGCCTAAAATTTCTACTAAGGTATCCGTAGAAAGTCTTTCGACGTCTCCGAACATCTTTTCGAATAATCCACCTGATTTTAGCTGTTCTGAAGCGATATCTTGGAGTGATTGTTCCAAGCCTTTTAAAAGACCGTCTTTCTCTGCTTTTGTTTTTGCTTTTGACGCATTTTTTTCATATTTATCTATTAACGCAAGCCTTTTCTGCTCAAAGTTCCCCCACTCGATTAGATACTCAATCCTTGCCTCTTCTTCCGCCTCACGCTCTGCTTTTACACCCTCCAGGTTTGCTTTTCTCCTTGCATCAAAAAATGCTTTTACATCTTGTCTGATTTTTTCAATTCCCTGCTCTCTCTCGACATCAAAAATGTAATTGTCCTTTTTTACATTATCGGTTTTACTTTTTTCTGATACAGAATATTTCGCAATTTCTTTTTGCGCCTTCAAAACTCTCTCACGTGCATCCTCCCATTCTTTAGCTGTATTTTCAGTTGTTAGCATTCCAAGAGCATCTTCTGCATTTTTCTTTTCTTCTTCCCAGTAGGATTTATTTTTAGAAACAACATTTTCAACTGTTGCCCCGTAACCCTCTATCTGTTTATTGATTTGCAGTATTTTCTTTTCATATTGCTCAAGCAATGAAGTTCTCGCAAATTCATTGTTTGCCCACTTTGAGTTGTCTTCTTTTGAAAGCGAATCGTATTTTTCTTGTAACTTGTTTCTTTCTATGATCAATCTGTTCCTTTTCTCTTCGTTGGATACAGCATTATATGATGAAAGCAGTATATCACTTTCTTGTTTTTTTAAGCCTTGCAGATGCAACTGCATTGCCTCATTCATTTTTGTCCAGCTCATCATTGCTGCGTCAAAACCACTAATACCCAAAATTCCTTTTGCTTCCTTGAATATTGCTTTTGATTCCTCACGTGTATAGCTGGTCTGACCTTTACTCAACTTATTATAAATGCTTTGAGACTGTGCAATTTCTTCTTTTAACTGTAATCTTGTCTTTGCCTCCAACTCTTCATTAACCAACTTGATAGTCTCTGCCAAGTCTAAGTATTTTGCCTTCTCTATATCCAGCCCCTTGAATATGACAGGATACAGCCTTTGAAGTTCGGTTAAAATAGTGTTTCTCTCCCGTCTGGTTAAAGTTTCATTTTTGAGCTTATTAATCAACTCTTCTGTTTTCGAACGTTCATCCTCAATAGCCTTTGTCCTCGATTCCTGTGCATTTGCGAGAGATTTGACAGCCATCTCCGCTGCGCTATCGGCTGTGGTCATTTTGTAAATAGCAAATGTCAATCCGGCAACAGCGGCAGCAGCTAAGAAATAAGGGTTTGGTGTTAATGCGGTTAGTAAAGATTTCAGGGATTTACTTAATCCCTGTTTAGCCAAAGTTAAGGTTTTAGTCCTCGCAATATTAACAGCCTCGGCATTGGATAATACAATTGTTTGTTTTGCGGCAAGCGCCTTTTCCAGAACAGCCTGTCTTAGTACCTGTGTGTTGATTTTTTCAGCTGCCGAAACAGCAATAAGTACAGCCTTGTACGTTCCGTAAGCAGCTGCGATACCCAATAATGTTTTACCTATTTCTTCATAATTCTCAACAATATTTATCTGCGCTTTTAATGCACCCTCAAATAACGGTTGCAATTTCTTGCCTAAATCATTCTTTGCAGTATCAACAGCATCACCAAAATTAGCCTTTAACCCGACGATGCTTGCTGATTGTTTTTGCATTAGATTGTCAAATCTTCCACCCTCGGAAGTCATGTTTTTAAAAGCCTGCTCAACGTCTGCAAAGCCAATCTTCCCTTCACTTGCAAAATCATTAACTTTCTCCTTTGCTATTCCTAACACTTTTGCGAGTTCTTCGTATATGGGAATACCTCTTCCGGCAAACTGACGGATATCCATCAACGCAACTCTACCGGATGCGTTAAGCGTACCGTACAAATAAACAATGTCATTTAAAGGAGCGTTTACACCGCTTGCCACATCTCCCAATGTAACCAACGTGTCGTTGAGTTTCTCCACCCCTATTCCGTAAGCCAATAATTGTTTATATCCAGATGCAACTTGATTAAGGTCAAATGGTGTTTTTGCAGCCGTATCAACAGCCTGCCTCATTAACACATCGGCTTTTTCTCTAGACCCGAGCATCGTTTCGAAAGCTATCTCCAGCTGCTGAAATTCTCCTCTTACACGCTCTACGTCACCTGCAAATTGTTTAGCCAATCCAATAGCAAAAAGACCACCCATTCCGGCAGCCATACTTTTTATCGATGATTGAATATTTGCAGATGCTCTTTGTGCGGTATCTTCACTGTTTCTGATTTCACTTCGAACTTCCGAGAATTTACGCTTAAAGTCATCGTTATTGGCTGTTATGTTATAGTGAACACTCATGAAAACATCTCTTTTATTCTTTCCCTGTTATTAGGATCGTCAGCGTCAATCACCTCTTCTTCCGTTGTAGTGCTCATGTTATCAGCAAGCAACATCTGAACATTCTGATAGCTTATTCCCCATAACAGGTAATCATACGTCCAGTGGTATTTTTGCAACACTACATCTATCAAACCACCCCAAATTGAGCGACCACCTATTACTCTATTCGACCCGCTCAATTTTTTTATTTCGGCTTGTTTTGCCTTAATATCTCCGTCAATCGAATAGAGTTTATAAAATTTTCGTACTGAGTTTGTGCAAGTAAAGACAATAATAATATGTAAAAATCAGTAGCTTTGCTGTTCCATCTAAAGAATTCAGCTCTCTCTTTTATCTTATCATCGTTCAGCAAATCCTCCTTACTGTTAAAAGTGGCTACTGCCATTAATTCAACCACGACATCTGCTTTTGATTCACATATCCTCATTGCTTCCAATTGCGGTTCTTCTTCAAGTCTCTCTTCGTTCAAATCAAACTTAAGAATGTATTTAGAAAGAATTTGCATCTTCCCAATCGTAGGAGGATGTATTTTAAACTTTCTATTCCCTACTTTGAACTCGATAGGCTTTTCAGTAACCGCATCAGATACGCTCATTTCAATTAGTTTATCATTCATAATAAGGGAGTGCGGGTCGCCCCGCACTTTTTAAGAAAATGTTACTACTTCGTGCTTCACCTGATTGCCTGTGTCAGGAACAAGCACATCCATCGTGTACTTCCATTTCTTCCCGATACTGGCATCGAAAGTATCTTCAACAGACAAAGTACCTTTGTCAATTATAATACCTTCAACTGTCGGATCTTCTGGCTGGAGTTCGAGTTTGTACTGCCCATCGATAACACCATCTTCATCCTCTACGGGTTTAGCACGACCCTTTTTTGCATAAAGCTCGAATTCAAGTACGTATTTATTTTTTTCGTACGCCACGTCTTCGTTTCCACCTCCTTCAAGCGGCGCCTCCCTCTTAGTACCTTTGGTGGGTATAAGTTTCGTACTGTCCTTAACAGGAGTCGGGATGTCAATCCTTGTTCCCGGAGTTGTGCCAAGCTTTGTAATTTTGATTGTGGGTTTTCCCCATGATAAGTTCATAATTTTATATGCTTAAATAATTATACTTTAATTCCAGATGAACGAAATGTTCGTCCGTTTCATAAACTTTATATGTCTGTATTGTCCCCTCTCTCTCAATCATATATCCTGAAATGAACAGATTCTCTGCAAACGCGTCGAGAGCTGATTCAATAATTTCACATCTACCAATATCTTTAGTTTTCCTACCGTCAAAGTCAATATCCGGGATATAAACGTTGATTGTGATATAACCTTTCTGTATCTCTCCGTCCAATCCTGTTTTATAGATTACCATACAGTCCTCGCTTTTTGCGACATTCTCCAAAGGCCTTGTACCATCTCTGTAGTACTTTCCTTTTATTGGCAAAGTCCCCTTCACCTTGTTGAAGAATTCTTTCTCAAACTGTAGTCCTGTTTTCATAATAATCTATCAGACAATGATTCAGCTAATAACTTCGAGCTTGAAAGAACATTCCTGCCAAGAGCTTCCACATAAACTGCATAATCCATCCCGGCAACAACCACAAGAACAAAATCCTTGTTGTATTTTTTTATTAAGTCCTGAATGAACTCCATGCCTTTCCTTACACCTGTTTTCTTGTCTGTCCCCCTGTCGCTTTCTCTAAAGTTTTCAAGCAAAGTCTTACCGTCCTGTAAAATGATATACCCGATAGATGAACGTAAATTACCTGTCTGGTCTATGTAATCGCCGTTTACCCTTGCGTCAGTTATGGCAGATTCTCCGATATAAGAAAGTTTCTTGATAATGTCCCTTTCAGATTTTCTGATCTCTTCTGCAATCTCCCTGTCGATTTCATCCATCGGTGTAACCATCTCAATCATACAGTGATTTTTATTCGTTGAACACTCTCCAGTTCTTCAAGGCTCTGCACCTCTTTATCGCAAATAATTCTTCCCTTCCTGTCTTTCAGTCGAATGATTTTTGCTTCGAAGCTCATGTCTTCGGTTGTTATCTCAAATTCAGTTTGTTTAAACTCTCCATCAGGATACCTGCCTTTATTGTTGTTGACATTTGCCACATACTTGCATTCTACATCACGACCCCAATCGGTTGATCCGGGAACTGGGACTCCATCGTCATTGATGTATCCCGGTGTAATTATCTGTGTATTGATGAAGCCTCTCATTCTAATCTGGTCACTGTCGGTACATAGACATAATCGCCATAATCCAATCCAAGTCTTTTACAGATGGACCGCACACGATCTTTTGCATCTTCCCTATTAAAAGAGAAGGAAACCCCTCCCTCAGATACACCACCAAGAGCAATCATTTGGGAGAGGATTTCTAACACACACATGGAAATGATATTTTCGTCGATATTCTCGTCATCGGGCTGTACACCATGTTTAGCACACCGCCTCACAATCTGCGAGCTCCTTATTGGATAAGGAGCTAAATCTTCCCGTATGACTTCAAGGTACGTCATACGTCTGCGGTTGTAACATCCAAGATAAACACTTCATTCTTTCCGGTAAACACAGGATAGGCAAACATTTCGTATGCCACATAACGACCGTTGTCGTTTCTCCACTGGGAGATCAGGTTATCGAAATAAGAAGTATACACTTTGTTTGGAACCGGGTCTAATGTCTCAAGAGGATCGGACACCTTCAAAACTGCAACTTTGTCTGCGCACTGCGCAACAATCCTCCCGTCCTTGAACATGTTTACGGATGATCCAGTGTTCAATGTTCCCCTGTCATTTATCACCTCGATAGTCGGTCTTTGAAGTGCAGACAGATATGAATTTACCGTATCAATCGCAAGCATCGGAGTAGTATCCGTTTTAAGCCTGCCAAGATTCATACCGATTAAGTTCTTCAATTGCGTTGAATTACTGATCAAGGCTGCCGTCGCTTTGCTCACACGGAATTTCAGCACAGCCTTCCCTTTCGAGTCTGCCAATTCTTCGAGATATTGCAGAGTAGCAAGTACGTCTATTGTTGCTATATTTTCCGCTTTCCAAACAACACTTCCTTTAGGTAGCAGTTTTTTTGTGATACCATTTGAAAGAGGGGTTGACCAAATGATACCGCCCTCATTGTTTGTTTTCGCAACGGTAACCTGACCGTCCGACAGCCCTTCCCAGTACTGTGCGAGAATACGTCTGTGCGGTGCAATTGCGGCCAACTCATAAGGGTTGAACAGATATTTTACCAAGTTCTGGTATTGAGACTTTTTCTGCGTTTCAGTTAAATTTTTTGCCTTATCACGTAAGCGATTCAGCATGTAATAATACCTTTCAAGCCGGTCGTTTGGTATTTGCCATTCGTCACCAATGCGGGCAATTGTTCCACTTAACTCACCGATTGAAGGCATGTCACGTTTCGGTCTTGGAGCCCCTTCGCTAATTACCGTACCAAGCATAGCCGCGGCATACTCTGCCGTACCAGCTGCATATGTTTTAGATGCTTCGTACTCAACATCCATTTCTTCATTCCATCCAACTTTGTAAGTTGATGTTTTCATATTTTCGTTGATGAATGCATCAAACGACTTCGGTTTCTGAATTTGCTCTAATATGTTCAGCATATCTTAGAGATTTAAAAATTGACAATACTTCAATGCAGTTTCAATAGCCCCATTTACAGGCTGCGGAAGTCTGCTTGTTACAATCCCATCTGCCCTGAATACAATAGAGCACAACGTTTCATCGTCGATCTCGACTTCACGGTGATTCAATCCATCCGGGTTAATCACTGCTGTATTGAATGACTGCAAAACATCACCTTTCGACAAAGCGCCAAGCGCATTCGCCGTAATAGTAATTGAGTCATAATCAGCGTTAGATGCGTCAATAGTACCAACGGTTACTGATTTTGTCCCGACACCGATTTTATCGGTTGCTAAAAGGAAATGTCCTTTTTCAATTTTCATTGCCGTATCGGTCGTATTGACTGCGGCATATAGTTTGGCTGTCTTCACTAAAACAGCCTTGCGCTCACTTAAATCTGCTTTCAGGAATACTCCCTTTGGAAGCACTTCCGTCCCTGCGGGTAAGCATGACTTGTCAAAAAGAAAACCTCCATCGAAAGCCTTCTCGGACGCCACATCCCATATATGCAGATAGCTGTTTCCAGCTTGCGGTGTTTCTTTGTAGTGCATAATTTGCTATTTAAAAATTTACTTTTCTGTTTTCTCCGAATTCATGCTTTTCATCATTTCGATGAAAGCATCTTCTTCGCTCTGATTTTTCTTACCTAAAAACGGCTTGTCCATTTCTGAAAGCTCGGTATTCGCAATTCCTTGAAGAATTACAGGGACGTCCGTCTCTGCTTCTTGGATGAAGGAATCGAAATCTTCCTGATTCTCGAAGCTCATGCGGTCAAAATCTTTCAACTTCGATTTCTGAATAGCTTCCGGCAAATCTTTCAATTTCGATACATACACCTCACGCCTTGAAGTCTTTACATCCTTATTGATAAGTGCATCAATTTTCGCATTCTGCGTCTCGATTACTTTCAATAATTTTTCAAACTTATCGTCTTCTTGATTTTCGGAACCCTTACCGGCTTCTTTGGGTGACGCCACGGTTTCCTCTTTAGGTTTCTTACCTGCGTTTACTATTCTCGTAACCGCTGATTGTGATATTTTCAGAAATGGTATAACCGCATCAATCTGTGCGTTTATCTGTTCATCGGTTGCATCTTCTTGCAAAGTTCCGCATATGGTATCAACGACACTCTCAAGCTCTTCTTTTGTGAACCCAAACGATGCTGCTTTTGGTTTCAGAGTCTGTAACACTTTTTCTTTCATCTTAAAAACGTTTTAATGATTTGGAGCTTGTTTAATCACAAACCCCAAAGCTGTGTTACAAGCTCGGAGCAAATATAAACAAAAAAGGTCGCTATTAACGACCTTTCAGGGAAAAGTTATTGACAAACTAAATTATCCCACCATCTGCCATACTAAAATACCCACTCTCGGAAAGTATAATCGAGTCGAGAAGTTCCATGTCCATCCATCTGGATGCTTCTCTTAATTTTTTAGTAAGCGCAATATCTTGAGGGCTCGGATTTAACGTTCCGGATGGATGGTTGTGCACTAAGAAAATCCCTGATGCAAGGTTATCAAGAGCGTACTTAAGAATTATCCTTATATCCACAGACGTACCAGAAACACCGCCCTGACTTATCTTTGCATATCCGACTGTTTCACCTGCCGTGTTAACAAAAACGGCAAACGTGCTCTCGAAAATTATGATATCGTCGAAGTAGAAATTCCTTGCGTAATTAGCAATATCCTTAGAATTTTTAATTTGCACGTTCTTGAATTCTTTTCTTTCTGCTTTCAGTGAATATTCAACGGCTTTTTCGTTTAAGATATTTGTCTTCATAGCTATTTATTATATGTTAGAAGATTTTTTTCACTTTCGGTCAAGAAGCTAAATCTCGGCCTTATTTCCAGCACTGCTTCGCTTGGCGTATACCCAAGCGAAACAATATAATCGCCGTGCTTAAGCTTTTTGCTGTCTTTATAGCTTACGTTTACGCATTCTCTGATGTTGAGTAACTCTTTGTTGCTAAACTGCCCTACGATTAATAGCATCGGATACTCCCCGGGAGTTCCTTCTCTAACGATACTTACTACCGTTTCGATACCATTCTCACTTAACCGGCTAGCTATTAAGGCCAAGTCGCTTTTTGATACCTGAATGAGATCTGCTGTTTTCATAATCGTTGTTTTTAATTGTTTATAATTTCGTATTCTGTAATATCAATATCCCAATTTTCGAGTTGATTAATTAATATATCCTCGAATTCATCTTCAAATTCATATACATTACATGATATTTGAATGATATTTTTTCTCAATACGGGATAATCATTAATTGCTTCGTTTGCTTTAGCTGATTCCCTTAATGTGAATTTCATAGTTTTCATTGTTTTATTTGTTTATTGGTTTATTTTAGTACTATAAAGATACAAATAAAGTCGCTATTAGCGACCATATTTAACAGTTATTTTTCATGAAAAACGTTGTTTTTAATAATGTTTAACTATTTAGCAATCAGATTTATAGATAAAAAAAGACGGAATTAACCGTCTCTTAATTTAGTTGAAGTCAAATTCTATTGGAATTCCCTTTTCTTTCAGTTCTTTTATTTCTTTTAGCAGACGCTCCTCATATTCATTTTGTGGTGTACGTCTTTTTGTTGCAAGCATAACACCTATAATATCTGGGTCTAAATCGGGAGCGTTACAGTAAGCCTCGTAGCTTTCATACTCATACCCATCATTATCAATGTATTTTTCCATACTCATTTGTTTATACTATAAAGTTAATAAAAATATCTTATTGTTCAAAATTATTTTGCCTTATTTAGAAACCTTTCATAGAGAGCTTTATCATACATTGTTAGTTTTCCATTAATTTGTTTAAGTATCAATCTCGGCTTTCCATTTATATTCGTATCCCACAAATATAATTCATCAAATGTTTTGTTCTTAATTACTTCTGGAATCAATATGCTTACCTCTCTATTTACTTTCTCTACATAGTTTAATGGGACAAATCTGCCTGTTTTTTCATACCTCGCTTGTGCTAATTTTAAACTTAAACTTGAATCTAATGAAACATAATCTGCTCGAATAGGTTTTCCTGTTGCTTGTCTTATCGCATTTGCCCTATTGTTAACTTTCTCGAATGCTCCATCGTTAATGCCATCAATAACACTACCCCAATTACCCTTGAACGCTTTTTCTTGAATTATTTTACCTATATAGCTACTTTCCTCATGAACAAAGTTTGCAGCGGCTTTAACTAAATCGTCGTTACCTGATTTTAGCATTTTATCATATTCCGGTATCGCTGATTTAATTTTGTCTGCATCAATAACAAGTACTCCTTTCGGGTGTGGTAAACTTCCGCTATTTGTTAAAGTCGATTTTCCGTTAGCAGTTGCACCGCCCAACATATAAACTTTGTCTGACGAAACCTTTTCGCCGCTCATGTATTCATTAATGATTTTATTGTGTAAAACTCTGCGATCTACATTCCACTCGCCATCGATTTTGAATATATTTTCAGTTATGGAATTATTATTTACGTGTTTTTTTATTTCGCTTAAAGACAATTCAGGTATCTTTTTTTCGACTACATTAATGAACTCATTATTGTCGTTCATCCACCAAGGTTTCGATTTTGCTCTTTTAATCCTGTTTTCGTTTTCGCTTACCCAATCTTTAAAGCTATCAGGTACATCCTTAACCTCATTCTTTGACTTTACAAGCGTATCGTTCTCAATGCTATCAAGTAGTTCTTTCTCGGTTGAGAGTATGGGAATAGCGTGACACCTACAATGTGGATGCCATCCGGTGAACTTGAAGTCTTTCGGGTATTTTCCTTTTAAACTCTCGCAAACATCGCAAGCATACTCTCTATTGGACCGCCTAATTTCGATACCTACAACGAAATCCATTTGCTGCCATCTCAAATAATCAGCTTCACGATATGAAGAATTGATTTCTGTTCTGGCCAACCTCATGGCGTTCTTATATGAGCTCCTATACACTCCATTCCCTGGGTTATACCTCAGAGCGTTTTTCGACGGCTTAAGATTACCGTTTTTATCCCTTATCCTTCTAAATAGTTTTTCAGGCTCTCTGAGGTATTCCCGTATGTCTCTGGATAATTGTGCTGCACTTCTTCCGTCTGCTATCCCTACATCCAACGCTTGTTCTAATTCTGTCTTGTATTGAGCAGAGTAGTTCCAAACCCTGTCCGATAATTTCAAGCCGTTAATTTTCCTGTTCTGGAACGCTTCAAGTGCTTTAAGGTTTCGTGTTTGGTATTTCTGTGCCGGAATACTTGTTTTCCTCAGGAGTCTTTTTATGAATTCATCGTTATTTTCGTTTGCCTTATCCCATTCTTTACTGATTCCTGACTGAATGATAGCATGCATGGATTTACGCAAATCACTAATAAGCTTGTCAACAGCTCTGTTTAGAACAGGGTAATCCTTGAATGTAAATATGCCAGACTCAAAACTATGATTCGTCGCCAATTTTGCACAATAGTCCGCTATTTCAAAATATAGATTTTGAATTTCTTTCGCATATTTTTCAACCCTTGCGTAATGTTCGTTATCGGTTTTAACTGACATTCTTTTTCACTTTTTCACAACAATCTGCAACCCACCCGATTAGATATGCCGTAGGTTCTCCACAATCCATATCAGCACCGATATGATGAAATATATAACCGGCTGCGTGTGATGCTTCGTGCGCTATCGTTTTGCAGTCAATATATTTTGGTTTGAATATTATCAAAACCCCAAAATCCTTTGTTTCTTTTTTGATTGCATTTATCGTGACAGCCTCGTAATTTTCAAATTTGCCAAAATCAATATCGGTTTCATCATCAATATCAGAAAACAACCCGTTTAGATTATCAAAATTTTCGCCAACGCATACCCATAACTTTTGCGTGTAAATTGCAGGATCGAATTCATAAATGTTTATCATTTTGTTATCTTTTCGTTTACATCTGCTTTATCTGTCCGATGTGCATACCCTCATTTTCGACTGTTTTTACCTACATTTAGTCACCAATAGCGACCTTTTTGGTTATAATGATGGTTGAAATAAATCGGCTTTCCTGTCCAGTTCTTCTTCCTCCTGAATCCGCTTTAATTCTTCCTCGATTTCTTCCTCGCTTACGTATCCAGCCCTTTGAACGGCTAACCGTTGACTCATTATTTGTTTTCCACCTGTTGCCTTGGATAAATTTTCAATGTCTGCACTCTCGCTGTTCATCACAAACGGAATTATCTCGTGTTCTACTTCCAAATCTCCGATTGAATCTTTCCATTTAGAATTTATCAGCCCGAGAAACGACTTCAATACGTTGCATTCCCTGCTTAGGAATTCAATAATATCACCATCCTCCTCGCCAACCTTAAGATGGGCATCAACAAGCAACTGCTTCCTTGCTTCTTCCGTCATCCCTGCTCCGGTGATATCTTTTAATGCAAGTGACGGAAGTTGTAACTCTTCTGAAATGTTGTCTTTTATTGTCTTAACGAAAGCATCGACAGCCTCGTGGTCAACTGGTGGTTTAACGTAGTCTATATTCCCGGTTACATCCTCGAATTGATAAACCTCCCGTGATGTATCCCCTTCCGGCTTGTCTGTATCCTCAACAAGTTTTCCGAGCACTTTCATTACAGGAGCAGAGTTTCTTCTCAAAATGTCGCTTTGCCTCGAAAGGGTGTACTCAATCTCTTTAGCATTATTCGTCTGGTCTTCCCAAATTGGAATAGGTCGGTTAATATAAGCACCGGGTATTTTCTTTATTGGTATTGGTGATTCTTTCAATTGAACCCACTCACCATCTTCATTTTTCCAGACATATTTCTTTTCAGCTGTATATGCTTCAAAATAAGTGATATCCTTTTCATTCTCTCTATGCGTGAATTCCACGCTAAGGGCAATCATATCACCATATTCATCAAACAAAGGATATAAATTCGCTTGCTCCATTTTGGAGAATTTCTCATCCATCGGAGAATACGTCACGCTATTCAGCTTGTATTCAGACTCAAAACCGTAATCGAAGTTTTTCTTTTTTACAACGTACCAGATAGTTGCTATTTCACATGCAGAAAAATAAGCCTTGAACCTTTTTTTATTGAGCGCATCAATCCTGACCTTTTGATAGAGTTTTTCCAAAGCTTTAGCCTGCTCTTTCTTTAGCGGATCATTACCATGCTTGTATGTCCTTTTGGCAGGAATAGTAAACGCCATCTGTGTCATTCTCCTTGTTGCCAACTTCTGAACTCCGTAAGTAATCCTTGCTACCTTCGGCTTTCCACGCTTATCCTTTCGCCCGACCTTGTCAGTCATGATATCATGCAATGATGGATCGTATTCATATTTCAATTCATCCCATTCCGGTACAATGACCGTCTTTTTCTTAAGCAAATCTATGATATCGCTTATTTCTTTCTGTTCAAAAATTTCCTGTATCATCTGAAATCGTCTAAAATTTGTTCAACATTAATAGGCTTCCAATCAGGATAGAATGTATTAGCCAGTGCATCAAATAAGTCAGGCGAACGTTTCAATCTTTTCTCCAGATCTTCTTTGGCTTCCATGATTATTTTCCCATTTGATTGTATCTTCCATTTAATTTCGTTTGCTTCTTCGAGAAGCTTATCATTCGGAGGTATTGCTGCGCCAGTCTTATTAATCGGATCCAGCCAATCCCTCACACTCCAATAGAGGTATGCTTTCATGTTCGCAAACTCTCTTACCCCTGTTATATCGCTTAACCCATTTGAGCCTTCTGAAAATTTGCATGAAATAACGTTTGTAAAGCCCTGCTCTTTAAGCCGTGAATAAACGCCTGCACCTTCTCCGATGGTATCAATAAATGCACTGCATTTTGGATTTCTCAAATACGGCACAACCATACCTGCAACGTGCATATGATCCGCTTTTCCTGCTGACTGGTGAATAATAAACGGTGAAACGTAATTATCAATCCTCTCGCATAGTACACTTGAATCTCTTCCCATGCCGGCCACATCAACCCCTAATCTACTTTTCCCTTTCGGTTTTGTCATTTCCTCCCATCGCCTGTTTGCAAGCTCAATCCACTCATAAGGTATAAGAACGTCTTCTGAAATTTTCGGGAACATGCCTAACACTTTTACCCTGAAAAGGTCGTTTGGTCTATACGCTTTTCCTTCCCACCTGAAATCGCCCTCGCCTTCATTTATATCGTTCTCCTGAACAGGAGTACACCACATCTCTACTTTATCTTTCACCCATTCATAATCTACTTGCCCAGGGATTGTATTTTTCTTCGTTACTACGTTTTTAGCATTAAGAGAGTTAAGCCTGAACTTTTTAAACCTCTCGGACTTCATTGCTTTTGCTGCGTATCCTGTCGTTATGTTCGGATTGAATACAATCAAAAGGCGTGAATTCCCTTGCAGGTTACCCTCAATTGCATTGTAAATTGATTCAGATACACCAGAAGCCTCTGTAACAATAAACATCGTGTTTACTGCGTGAAACCCCGACCATGCCTCTGTATTATTATCGTCTGCTTTGAAGCCAGTTAGAAACCACTCTTCATAACTTGTCCGAATATCATTCGATACCTGTCTCCCCGGAAGCACTTTTGCTTGTCTGAGAAGTCTGCGAATTTCTGGAACCATGATATTGGTCACCTGCCTGCCTGTTGGAGCTGTCAAAGCAATTTTTGTATTTTCAATAAGATTACCTTTTTTGTCAAACTTTGGTGTTAAGTACATGAAACACAAAGCGGCACATGCTGCGACAAAATCCTTACCACGTGATGTACCACTCGCTACGGCTGTCAATGGGTTATGCTGAACCGATGTGATGATAGCCTGCTGTTCTTTATCTAACCTTGCCTTTAACACATCTCTTACAAATTTATTCCAGTCAGTCTGCCATGATTTAAACTTTGATATGTACTTTTCATTCGCCATCCTCTTCAGCTGTAGCCGCCTGCATTAGTTCCAAGAAAGGATTAACCGTAACATCCATTTCCTGCCTGTCTCTCCAGTCAGTCGGTTTTCTATTTTTAAGCCAAAATATTTGCGCTGTCGTATCCGGCGCAATATGCTTCTTTACCTTAGTTACATGAGTTATAGTCCCTGTTCCTTCTTTATCAACTACAACCCTCGTTGTTGTTTCTTCATAATCATAGCCTACCGCTCTCTTGTATAATGCCGACTCTACCTTGGCATCGGCAACCTCTTTCCCCTCTTTTATAAGTTCTTTAAACTTATCGTATTTTTTAGCAAGTTTAAAATATGTTGTTTTTCCACAACCGAGTACTTTCGATAATCCCTCACTATCTGCTCCGTTTCTACACGCTGCAATAATGGATTCCTCTTTTCCAGCAACCCATTTTTCGTATAAATCATCTACTCTCGGTCTCCCAATATTTGCCATCTCAGTTTACATTAAAATCGTTAATATCTAACTCTGAACTTAGTTCTTTACGGCATATTTCTATCATTCTTCCAAAAGCAACGGAAACGCTTTTTATTCCGTATTTTTTCTTCACCTCGGTTAAAACCTTGATGAATTCTTCGTATGAGCCAAGTATGATTCGTGAATTCTCATCCAGCTTCTGCTCTTCAAGTACGCTCAACACCGTATTTACGTTGTTCTTAACGTTCTCAACAAAAAGGAACTTCATTTCAGTAAGCTCAATATCCGCATCGCTTATTGAAAGACTATTGATTGAGTTTATTTCCTTAAATTTCAAATCATCCAATCCTGAAAACTCCTTCGCTTCAATTGATTCCATTTCCGCATAAATATCTTTCAGCATCTGGAGATCGTCCTTGCCTACAAGCATATTGTGACTCAACTGATAAGCAATCTGAGTATCTTTGTCCACTTCATCGACGTACAGGATAAGAATATAATCCAACTTCGCTTTTATTGATGCTTTCAACCGATGATTGCCGGATAGAATTAAAAACTTTCCATCTTCCCTTTTCATACCAAACGGAAGTTGGCTCAAAAAACCGTCTTTCTCAACATTGAAAGTTAACCTATCAAAAACATCCTTATCCATGTAATGTGCGTTACGTTCCAATGGCACGCAATCATTAACCGGGCTGACATATGCCAGCTGATACGGCTTGACCAGCCCATTAATTTCTGTCAACTTTTTATTTATTTCTGCCTGTCTATCCATGTCTGATATATTTGCTTAATTCCAATGTCTGTAAACCTTCCAACGTACATAAGCTTGCCCTTGTCTCTCCGTTCCAAATCAAACACACCCCTATATTTCATCGAAATGGGTTTGTCTGTATATACCGTTGTTTTCACTCCGTCGTAGTAATTAGCCAATCTCCTTGCAATAAGCTTTCTGACTTCATGTGATTTAACAAGCATGATTAAAAGCTTGCTTAATTTAGGGGTATTTGAGTTGACAACAAAGTCGCTTTGCATGAATACGAGATCTACAGTAGAAAGGAATTTACTGAAAGAAGAGAAACCGAATGCTTTTCCATCAGCGAGAAATACTATTCCAAAGTCACCACCTGTTGTATAATCAACCTTGGCAGCCATATAAAAACCTTTGAAATAATTGATGTCATTTACAGAACAAACATCTACGGTTATCTTTGTTTTTCGAGTGAACTCATAGTCAATCGGAAGAACGGTCAAATTTGACGGCTTGATTTCTTTTTTCTTCTGGATATAGTAGTTTTTATGCGTAACGACGCTCGAATAAATATAAACAGGATGTTTACCATACCCTAAATTTATCTTCCCGATAATTAATTCTTTCAGACTCTCCCACTCCCTGTCTGAATAGATGATGTTTTCGTCTGTTGAAAGTAAATCTTCGAATAAGCTCTCTGCCTTAGCCGGATCGAACAAGTTGTATTTAGCCCTTTCATAATCGAAGCTCTTCTCGACGTAGCTAAATATCTTCTCGTAGCCTCCTTTATAGGTTGGAGGAAAACTAATCCCTACCCCCTTACCCCTTTTCTCTTTTAGGAATTCATAAAAATCATAAAATGAGAAACTTTTTATCTTAAAATCAAGACTGCCTTTTTGAAGTTTATCTACAGTATCTCTATAGTAATCAGCTGATTGATTCATAAAAGCATTAAACATTGTTTGCTGATATACATTCTTCCTTTCATGAAAACCTGACAATCTCATTGCAAACATTACTTGAATAAGATTTTTATAAGGCGTTTCTTCCCATTTCTCAAAAATTGGGATTAATTCATTGTTTACTGCTTCTACCTTTGTATGCTCTCCGAGAACAATATCCGATATTAGTTTAGAGTAAAGACTTACATCGTTCGAATGAACATCGAACCCCATTGATGCCATTAACTTGTCAGTCGTGAAGTTTCCCGAACAACCTATATATACGTTTTTCTGCCTCACGTCCTTCATTAGATCGTGAAGCAGAATCCTAACTTCTTGCGGTGTGGTACCCGTGAATGACATTACCTGTACGTTTTAATTTTACTCACGTGAATTATATTGTAACCCTTGAATGTCTCCGGTATTTTGTATGTTCCCGAGTGAACTTTTCCATGGCAAACACTACATAATACAATGGCGTTTTTTATTGTCCCATTTTTCTTATTGCCATCAATATGGTGAGCCTCTTTTTTTAAGAAATCAGTCTCTCCGCAAATAGCACAAGGGTAAAGCAATCGTAAACGTTTACTAAGCTTTTCCCAGTTTGACGAATACCTATCTTTACCAGAACCATTCATCACAGTTAAATTGAGCGTGCCCTGGAGTCGAACCAATCCTTTGTACTGGATGTACAATATGCTACCGTAACACCTAACACGCAAGTTTGCCGTCTTTCCGGCTGTCACGATTGTTTACCACTGCTCGAATTATTGTTTAATCCGCAAATAAACTGGGTGGCTTAGTCCGTCCTGCAACATAACGACAACCTGTGAACGGTTTTCCTTTGCGTTATCGCCTTGCTATGTGTGGAGAGCAGGACTCGAACCTGCATGTTGGAACTCCGATGCGTGTGGACTTTTACTTTTCAACCAACTAAATATCATAGGTGTTTCGCCTATGTAATGCCATCGCCAGCCAGCGTTTACCAATTCCGCCATCTCCACGTGTGCCGGTCTATTCCCGACTGTCACCCACTTGCTTTACACGTCTGCAAAGCCAATCCTCTTATGGTCGATTATTTTGTTCACACCTAACTACATTACTTAAGGGCATCGTTAAAACCATCTTCTTGCCTTGTTGCGATCGCCGGTAACGCTCCGGTTCTCAGGTTTATGATACCTGCGTGATGCTTATTCACTTCCTCGCAATGTTAAACGACCTTCTCAGGCAACTTTTCACTTAACCAATAAAAAATTTAAAACAACGAGTTTTGTATAGCTACAGGATTCTTCTTTTCGATATATCCGAATTCCTTTACTTCGTATCCTGTTTTTTCTTTTAGCCAATCCGCAAATAATCTTCTATGACAAAAATCGCCTGGCTTCTCGTAACACAATAATGCGATATCCTTTACTCCTTCATTATGTGATATTATCGCCAAATCATTTCTCAGCCTCTCAAGGCTTACTTTTTCAAGTATTTCCATGTATAGAGGAGTATACTCTATCTCCCCCAAATGCAACATTTCTCTTGTTGGAGCAAGGTATCTTAACGAATGACCATAAAAGTATTTAGGAATACCGATTGATATTCCAACTGGGATTATATTATTGGCTCTCAACTTCCGTACGTTTGCGTAATATGATGTATAAATTTCCATTCTTGTATGTAATTGTGAAAAGCGTAAGAGACAAATAAAATGTGGAATATTTGCCTCTCCATCCTAACGCCTTAGGTATGTTGCTTTTCCTGTTGTAAAGTTATTAAAATAGTCTCTATTGACGACCTTTTTTGATAAAAAGTTATTGACAAATTAGGTTGTTTAACTTTAAAAGGCAATTTGTTGCATAAATAGCATTATTTGTCAATTGTCTTTGCCAAGCCATAAATCGAGGAGACCACCGAAACCCATTTTTCTTTAATTGATGGATTATATCCGGTGAAGGCTTTTCGTCGAAAATCAGTTGCAACCGATCCTTCTCGAAGTTGTGGACAACCCTCCCACCAATGAAATGTTTCTCGTCGCTTTCCTTTTCATTCTTTGCGCTCATTTTTTCACTTATCGCTTTCGCAACATCTGGCAAATTAAAAAACCTATGCCTCTCTGTTATGATGGAAGATTCCTTATTTAGTTCTTTGATCAAGTCAATAGACTTTTGAACTATTTCGATATTTCCTTTTTTGGCAAACGTCTCTACCTTGTTATAGATTGAAGAGACAAATAAGGCTTTGTTGCTATACCGGTTTTCCCCGTCGTTTATCTCTCTAATCGTTCTGGCAGAACTTAGGATACTCCTCTTCAACCTTAACCAATCTTCGGATGATTTCTGTTCTTCCGGCTTGCTCTGCTCCACTCTTTTGGCGATTGCCTTGAGTGCTTTTTCCCGCCAATCGATGAATTCCTTATATCGATTATGCTCGATTATATTGGCTTTTTCAGCTCGTCTGACATTAAACCCTGAAGGTCCCGTAATCATCGAACTCATGCAATTTGACATTGCATTCAGCCATGAAGAAAAATACTTTTTATAATTCGAGACGTAGCGTTCTCTTTCGCATTCCGGGATGTTTCCAAGATCAGCATTTAATTCTTCTTCGTGCTCTTTAAGGGTTGTATCCCTTCTTTTATCAGGTGAGAATGATATCGCATAATATGCCCTGTAAGCTAATTCCCTAAATTCCTGTAATGATACATTTTCCATTTTGTTATTTTTTATTTTATTGGTTATTTTGATAATATAAAGATACACAAAAGGTCGTTATTAACGACCTTTTTATAGTTAAAAAAACAATCCAATATAGTTAATTATCTTTAATTTTACTCCAGTAATAAACTGATAAGCTGTCTCTTACTGAAAGCAAATTGTTAAACATTTTTATACTATAGATAACATTCGACCTGCTCCTGTCACACATCTTGGCAATCTCTTTTTCGTGATACCCTTTTTGTTTAAAATAAAAACAAATCGCCTGCCTTGCTGTCGTATGGTTTCGATCACGATTCCTTTTTTTAAGGTCGCTAAAACCAAGTATTCTTGTTAATTTATCAAATTCAGACATAAGTATTTTAATTTATTCACACCAACATTGAATCCGGCAAAGGAATTTCTACACCAATAGGTTTCCATAAGTGTAAGCAATGCTTATGATTATTTACGTACTCACTTTTTTGTGGATGAAATTGAATTACCGTTTCAGTATCATCCCAAAAAATATCCTTTATCTTACACATTTCTGCCCATGTTGGCGTTCTCTGTTTGCCGTCTGAAACAATATGCACAGAAACATGCTGCCATCCTTCGCCATCCGAAGCAATCACAAATGCGGTACTCCTGTTGCTTAATGGAATTTCAAAAGCTCCATTATTCCCATATGATGAATCACTTGCCATCATACCTCTCTTAATCCGATATTGTTCTGGTACTTTCATACTTTTCTCAAATTAGTAAATACACTCTCGCTTCCTGCTGAACAGAATTCTCCAAATCTTTCAAACATGCACCACAATTGATTTTCATACTCATCGCCCTCTTTGCGGTCATCTTTTAAATGCAAGCTGAATTTGCTGTTAAATTCTTTCGCATCATCATTTAATATTTCCGCTCCCCTCTTAGTAAGGGTGACGATTACTGCGTCGTTTAAATTAATCACACATTGATTAATTCCGTCCTCTAATCCGTTAATATAAGCGTTTACAGGACTTCCAAAAGCTCTTTCAGGTATAAGCTTTTCTGCTATTTCTTTTATCTTTTCGTCTGTCATTTTCTCAATAGTTTTTAATCGTTTTTAGTTACGCATTTTGGAGGATATACGTGTCCGTTTTCTGTGCAATGATAAAAGCACGCATCATCGCATTGAGGACATTGTTTCTTGCCGAAGTGCATTATTAGTTCTTCTTTTGTTGCTTTGTGAAAATCACCATCAAGAACACCCGCATGCTCTATATGAATATCCCAAAAGAAAATATCGCCTTTGTATATTTTACTGTGTAGAAAATTTCCGTCTATATCCGAATATCCTAAGTTGACATCGGTATCGCATATAAACCACTGTTTAATGTTTTCATCATCCCTTACCGCCGTTATTGCTTTGAAAAGCTCGAGGTTGCCACGGCAATCTATCCAAGAATTATCTCTGATTGTAACATTATATGGTACGTATTTGCCGTCAATTGTGGTAAACAATAAGCTATCGTCTGTTGTCTGAAATGGATTTCCATAGTTTTTATAACCCAAGTTCTTCACCCACTCCCTCACTTCTTGAGTGTTTTCAATAAAAGCTGAATATTTAAAACTCATTTTCTTTTAAATAATTTGTTTTTAATGTCAATGAAAATAATCCGTGCATAGTTTTGGCTTATGGATTCTATCTCGCAATTAACTCCTCTCATTTTAAGACGGTAGCACATTTTCTCGGCTGCCTCTTTTGACCCATATTCAAGCATATATCCTAATGGATAAACCATACAATCTCTAACTTTACCTGATATAATTTGCTTAACCCTGCTTTCAATAGCGTCTATATTGTAATTCCTCTTACTTATGGCCATACTCCAACTCCTTTCCTTCCGTCAGGATAAATATTAAATTCTGTAATTGATGAAGTGATTTAATTTTAATCGCTTTGTGTATATTCATTATGAAATGAAAATTATCATTACCTCCAACTATACGTATTCTTTCAGCAGTATTGAAAACAGGAGAGAAGTAAGCGTTATTCTTGAATTCAAATCCGCACTTCAAAAGGATTTCTTCTGTTAATGGAATAGGCGATTTTATCAGCTCGTCGATATCTGGAGCATTCTTTTCTAACAGTAAAATAGAAAAGTGTTCCAATCCCCATATGAATGGCTTATTGTCGTATCCTATAAACCAATTACCAATTCTTAGCTCTTTTATGTCAATCATATCAATCCAACTTTTTAAGAGTCAATTCTTCATCTTTTACATCGTCAAAGCAATTATCCCCATACCCATTTATTGCGTCAACTGGGATAAATTTCCCATTGCCTACATTGCAAAAGGCAACCATCATGTTCCCGTCGAAGTCTATACCAGCGATAACACCGTCATCTGTTTTTAAAAATGATTCATCTATCACTTTCTCCATCCCAGCAAATTGTGCTTTTATTTTCATCTTAATCTACTTTTAATAGTTTCAAAATCAGGGCAACTATGTAAATCCTCAAACCCAGCGCCTAAGCAATATCTGACGTATTTTTTAGCCTCGTCATGACTTAATGCTCGACCATTGCTTGTTACTAATATCCTGTCGCATCTACGGCGACTGCCATTATGGAAATAATAATTCCACAATCCTTGTAAACTCGCATTCATTTTATTCTACTTTTAATAATTCTGGATTATCGGTCACATTTCCAATTATCTCTATTCCGTCAGCCGCATTGTCATCGAAAGCGTACGTCCAGAATAGAACTTTATCAAAATCGAGAGTGCCCGACTTATTTTGTTCATATTCTTCTGGAGTAAGCCATCCGAATAGGCTGAATTTATTTATCCATGTGAGTATGACAATAAGTTTTGCTTCATCCTTTGTTCTGCCAATATCGCCATCAAAATATCTCACGCCGTTGTGCTCTTTTACAAGCTGGCCTACTGTTTGTGTATCGACCTCGCAATAATAAAATTCAACTATATTTTGAGTATTAATTGAATCTTCTGTTGCGCCATGTATCATATACGTTCTATTGTTCACGCTCATGATTGGAGTGCCATACACCCATTTCCCATTATCAATTCTTTTCCCTCTGTACATCTTGTTCTGATTTTAATAATTCAGGATTATCATATATATTCCCAATAACGAGACAAATACCGGTTGGCAATTCGCCTAATATTCCAACCTGCTTACAGTTCTCGTAAGCCAAGAAGCACCCTTCGCAAAATCTCACCTCGAATATATTTTCTTCTGCTCCAATTTTGAACAGGTCTCCTTCAAAAATCATATCCCCTTTTCGGTCTTCCATTCCGGTATATTGCCCAATTGTTTCACCGTCAATTCCGGGACAATATGATTTAGCATTTATGCACTGTATTGAATACAAGTGCTTAATCTGTCCGTCTTTTTCGTAAGAGGTTGTAATAAGGTTCCCGAACATCCAATCTCCGACTGGATCTTTTCCCCTGAAAATTATTTTTCTCATCTTGTTCTAATTTTGCCCCGCTTTTTTAGAATAGCGGGAAAGTTATTCTATTATATATGTCAATCTTAATATGTATAGTTTTTGCGAATTTCTATATATGTTCGTAATCATACACCCATACAAACGGGTTATCTTTCCATGTGCCCGCACCATTTATTTCGTTAATCAGGGCAGCATATGCTTCTCTTGGAGTGCCAAAACTGTATGTTCCATTAGAATAAGTAAACCATTCAGTGCCATTTCCCCAATTTCTTTCTTCCAATATTCCCTCCTTGATACAATCTTCATCAGAAATATCCTGTAATCTTTCGGCTCGAACGTCTGTAATTTTGATGAAATATCGAGCAGCGGATTCAGGCATAAAGAGTTTGCTTTCCCATTTTAGCCCAGATTTGCCCGTAATCTCTTCGAGCGAAAGATTATTTCCATACTTATATGATACCTCTAATCCGTTAGTTGTTTTTAGTTCTAAATATTTTTCATCATATAAAAAATACGGCTCTTTCAGGTACACTGTTTCGCCTACTTTGTAGCGGGGCTTAATCTCAAACCAATGCTCGCCATCTTCGTTTAAACGACTTTTTGTCTTAAACCTAAAATCAGTTTCGCAATATGGTTTTCCTTCGTCGAAAAAATCAGGCTGAGGATTGATAATCCTGCGTGTCTGCTTCTTTATCCTATCAATTGTAAGAAGGAAATTATTTTCCGTAAATATTATACCTTTCATTTTTGCTATTTTAAAAGTTTCGCATATTCTTCCGGCAAATCAAAATTCCAGAAACTTAATCTGCCTTTTACATTCATAATTGGATTATCGAAAAGTATGGCGTCGGATACAACCCAGTTATAGATTGGTTTCAAGCCAAGAAATACCCTGTCTGTATTATCAACTTTCTCCGCCCAGATGCTCGGATGGTTGATAACGCAATCTGTGAATTTGACTGCTCCTGTAATTGCGGAACGTGTCCATTCGCAAACAGGGACTAAAGGCAAAAGACATTTTTCATTTAAAATTTCAGAAGCTATTAAATACTGCTCCCGTGTTAGAGCTGTAAGGTCTAATTTTCTATCCGCTCCTGCATGAATCAGCACCCATTCATCCCTATATTTTTCGGGCAAAGGCCATGTGCGGTTTTCGATATCCTTAATGCCTGCACAAAGAAGATAGCTCCAAGGCTGCTTTTCGCTTAATGTTTTGTGTATCATTTGTAAGTATATATTTTAATCGAATACATCACGCCTCCCCCTATCGTTTCAGAGGGGTATATCCACCATTGGCATTCTCCGTACAATTGGAGAAGTCGCTGAATTTTATTGAGAGTCGATTCATGGAAGAATTTCCCCTCTATTGTAATACCGTCAGCTTTTACGCATAAAAGCAGTTTTGATTCTTCAACCACCTTACCTAACTTGTCTATCAGTCCACTGTATTTCATTTCTTTTCAATTAATTCGTTAAACCTCATTATTAATTCTCCGATTAAAAGGTCGTAATCCTCATCAAATCGGGCTGGAATATTCCTCGTTGGCACTTTCTGCGTCCTAAACATGTTGTCGGTCTGCTCGTCAACTCTCTTCAAAAGCTCCTCGTCCGAAAGAGTGCAATATCTATAATTTATTAAACTGTTCATTTCTATAATTTTAATTTTGATTTATACTTACAAAGTAATTGCTCTATGTCCATGTTGAATAAACCACTAAGTGATCCATCTTTTGACCATACGGAAACTCTTTCATTTGGCGATAATGATTCAACAAATTTTACAAATTCTATTGCATATTTATCCTTATACTCTAAAGCCTCGTTATCTGATTTTATATATGAGTTCGGTATATTTGCGTTCGGAGTTTCTTTTATTTCCACTACTCTACGATTGGTATGTTTATCTTGTGGTTTTGCTAAATAGTCGAAAGACCCTTTGTTATACCCATCCTGTATTCTATCTCTGTCGTAATACATATTATCCCTGAATACTGAATTTATAGCTTCAAGTTCAGTGCGGTAAAGTTGATTAGGCAATACTTCTATTAGTGTTTCAGTCAAATATGGTAAATCAATTACAACTCTATTCTTTTCTGGCAAAATGTCGACGACAAGTACTTGCAATAAGCGTGCATCATGTCTCGCTTCAAAAATCCAATATTTAGCTCCAATTTGTATGTCTTTTAATTGTAATGTTTCCATAATCAAAACTTTTTACCACCATACTTAAAACCACGAAGCTGATTATACCTATGTTTTAACTCAACGTGTCTTTCAATATCAATATTATTCTCACCGCAAAATGCCAATAAACGGATAATAGCATCGGCAATTTCGTCCTCAAGAGAGTCCTTGATGTTATCCTCAAACGCTTCTTTAAAATAACTACCAAATTGGCCCTTATTATCAGCATTAAATCCATCTATATCTGCATATTTATCTTTTCTATATGCCTCAAATGCTTCTGATATTTCAGAATGCACAAGCATTAAGCGTTGGACAATATTTGAATCTGTGAATCCGGCATCAATTTGAAATTGATGGAATTTCTTTGCCAGTTCATTTAAACTTTCCTTCATAATCACTCCTCCTTTGCTAATTCTTTTAATAAGGCGTCTGCATACCTCACGGATATTTCTGCCGCTTCCTTCATATCATATCTAAACACAATTCCTTGCATTATTAATATGGCGAAATATCCCCTCTTTGTAAGCGTAGAGGAATGTTGTTTTCCTAATTCTTTTGCTGTCATAACATTGTTCCGATTAAATTATTAATCTTTGATGATATTTTCTTAATAGCTTCGTCGAGATCATCGTCATTTGTTCTATCTTTTTCTGCAAGAATGAATGCCCCGCAAACTGTGAGTTGGTCAATTACACTCTTTCCGTAAATTTTATCACGAAAGTATAAATCCCATCCATCCGGCCAAGCCAATTGCATATTCTTCTGCACACCTGCTTTTATTCTCGCCTGCTCAAGACAAAAATCGGCTGCTTGAAGTAATTCTCCGTTTTTATAAAACTCGGCATCTTTTTGAAGTGAAAATCCATGTTTGTGAATTTGCTCTTCACGTTCTTTTTTAATTAATTCAATTCCTGTTTTCATAATACTTTTAATCACTTTAAATACTTTAAAATGTGCATTATAACTTTTATCGTCCATCCGTTTCCTAACATCTTGTATTGCTGTGTATCCGAACATTTCCATTTATACCATTCTGGTACTGTTTGGAGTCTGGCACATTCTGTTGGGGTTAATCGGCGAATTCTTTTTTCGGTTTTTACGGAGTAACTATTGCGGGACATTTGCGCCATGTGTGCATGAGATTTACCATTAGCATCATATACCCTGTTTTGTTGCTGTGGTTGATTCCCATTAGATTCAGTTGACTGGTTTAGTTGAATAACGTTAGATTGTTGAGTACTTAGACAATATGTTTTCCCATCTCTCCTTGATAGCCGACCCGTGCCACCTTTTCCTGATTTTGATGATCTCGGCATGGTGGAGTGTATGATTATACCTGTTTCGATATTGTCGTGACAAATAAAATCACCGTTCCAGCTTGCGTATTGTCTCGCCATCTGTGGAAGAGCCTTCAAGCCATTTATCTGTGTATATTTTTTCTCAATCCTTTTTCCGTCAGTCACAAAATCAATCATGTGTTTTGACTTTATATAATATTTATCATTAATTTCCGATTCTAATTCTAAAATATCCTTTAGAAGTATTCCGCAATCATCAGGTTGTGGGATATCTGTGTGAAGATCACCGAACAATCCTTCCTTCCTTGTTCTAATGTTCGACCAATAGATCCTTTTTCTGTTTTGTGCTGAAACTAACGACGAATTGACGTGAACACCGAAAATACCTATCGCTTTAGATAGCACCCGTTCCCATTTTTTACCCATCTCCACATTCTCGAGTAAAAACTTAACGTCAGGGTTGTTATATTTCCGAATATCTGTCAGGATCCGCATATACTCCCAAAATAGATAAGATTCTCCTTTAAATTCAAAGTTCTGGTATTTCAATTCCAGATACCTGTCAAGAGTGAATATTTCTTCATTACATGTCGTGCTCATTCCGTTTCTTTTGCCGGCAAATGAAAATGACTGACAGGGGGAACCGCCCATAAGCAGGTCTATTTTCGGTAGTTTTTTCACATTCACGTCAACTACGCTCCCGAGTTGTATGGTATTTGGAAAATTCAATTGCGTTTGGGCGATGGCGAATTTATCAATTTCAGAAGCGAAATAATTATCAACAGTAATACCTAATTCCTTGAGTGCTATCTGTCCGCAACTCATTCCGTCAAAAAGCGATAATACGTTCATTTCATAAAGCACATCCAGTGCGTTTTAATATTTTTATTACTTTTTTATAGCGTTATTTTAATTGATTAATAATTATCTACACATAGCTGCAAAGTCGCAAGCCTTTTTGTAATCCTTTCCTTTTTCATCCGCATCCGCTTTTGCTGACCTCATATCCTGGAAAACACTCCCATCATTGAACCACCTGTGACATTCAGTCACATACTCTACAGGGTACTGTTCATTCTCCCGGATGCACCTTTCGACATGATACGAGTTGCGCATTTCGGGTTCGAGATTTCCGTGTACGGTGAATTCCTGTGCATAATAGTATCGCTCCTCTTCATATCTCACCCGTACCATCCTGTTCCATCTCTTTTCGTGTGTTGGTTTAGTAACTCGGTAAGTCGATAGAATCACCTTGTCCCCGGCTTTGTATTTCGGATTGAATAGGCCGCTCTCTTTCAATAGTTCAACCATTTTACGAAACTGATTCTGCCTTTCTATCGCCAACAGCCGTTCTTTCTCTGCCTTAGCGTCACCTTCCTCATGTCTTTTCATGTGTCGCTCGTAACCATTCAGGGTTATTAGCTTCGTCCCGCATTCATGACAATACCACCTGTGTTTGTGGTTGTCAAATCCTCGCTGAGTTTTGAATTCAGCCTGACAAATGTTGCATTTAATCATATTGATTATCTTTCTGTTTGATTTTTAACACACTCGAATAAATCTACCCTCTTCATCAACTCCTTGTATTCCCTTTCAGGAACGATTACCACAAGTTTGCATGTTGAAATATGCACAATTACATATTCATGCTTGAAAAACCGTATCCCCAATTGACCTGTATCAGGGTAGTACGCTCTTATTTCTCCAATATATCCTGGGTACTCAGTGCTTATTGCGTTTTTTCCAATTAAATTGCTCATAGCCTTAATGTTATATGTTTATTATTACATTGTAAAGTTAATAAAAGGTCTTTAATAACGACCATTTTTTATGTTAAATGTTTATCTATCAGATGTTAATGATTGTTCAGAAGATTATAGGGATGGGGCTACCATCCCTAATTTGATTACTGTTCAATGATTGCGATGTCAGGACAAAGTTTTCTTATTGCTTCAATATGCGTATCAATTACTTGATCTCTCAACATATCCATAACGGCTTGCGCTCCTGGCGAAATAAGCATAAAAGAAACATCCCTGCCATCCACTTGTGCGAATGTTTCAACTTCGATGGTATCAGGTTTAGAACCCTTAAAAATCGGAATAACAAGGTTAAACGATTGGGGCAAATTTGAATTAACAACTTGCTCGAAATTGTCTGTTCTGTTCCCTTTCTCATTTGCTGCTTTCTGAATGTTGTTATTCACCGTAGCTGTGAAGTTCATCAATTCAGTGACCAATTTCATATTATCTTCTTTCGAAGTGAAAAACGCTCTGTTCATTTTGAAAAACAAACCAAGCTGCGTTGGTGTCCAGTCTTTTCCTGCATTGATACCAAACTCAATGAATTTTGGATTAAACTCAAGTTTTCCAAAAACAAATCCACGATTGTAATGATCGTTTTCGTTAATGACAAGGTTTATTGAAATGTCATTTCTGTCAACAATAACATGACAACGCTTCTGGTTAATTTGGTCCGGCTGATCTGCTCTCTTTGTTAGAAATTCCAAAGGAGCTCCAATTGTACCTGAAATATTTATTTTTACAGGTTCTCTTATGGGAAGTTCGTTTACTTCTTTTACCTCTCTAATAATTGCTTCGACTTTCTCTGCTCCTGGTGCGAAATTGAATTGCATTTTTTCGTTTTGCATAATTTTATTTTATTTTTTGATGATTATTAATACCGATTTCTTGCCCTTATTTTTGAGGCAGTCCTTCGATTGTTTTTTCTTATCTTACTTTTCTTTCTCAAAAGATTCGTTGAATTGTGCTCTTCGTAAAAACGAAGTCTCGCTTCTTTTCCGTAATATCCTCCTGGATTAAACATATTGTCAATCGTTATCCGTTCCGGTTCGTTTCATCTGGAAGATAGTTCCCTGCAACTCGTTCGCATATGTTGGTCTGCTGTCAATCAGATCACCATTTTCGTTGTAGAATCCAACCATGCGTTCCTCTCTGTCTATAAACTTATAGCACTTTTCATTCACAAACTTTGCCTTGTTCTTGATGTTCACAAGCAAAATTTTCTGTTCTTCCTTAAAAGGTTTCAGCCTTTCGTTGAACTCAACCATTACTTCCTTTTTCTCTTCCTCGATATCGTTAATCTCGATAGTGGTGCTAGCCAGCGTGTCTTTCATTTCGTTCAACTCGTCTGGTGTAAACGGTTTCATGTACCCTTTCTCTTCGACTGCGTCACAGTTACTATCAAGGAAATCAATTCTTTTTGCTCCTTGCTCGACGTCTTTTCCTAATTCTCTTTGCATAAATTTAAAATGTTTTAGTGCCTTTCGGCGATTAGTAATTATTTAAATCTGATTTCAAGACCCTGTATTTCTTTCCGTCAACTTTCCTTATCTCAAAATCACCGAACGATGCTTTTCCCTGTGTTACAAGCGACGTTACTTCTGAATAAGTATATAATTTTACCCTTTTGTCGTAAGAGATTATATCTGAAATATTAATCTCTTTGTACTTGAATGTAGCAATTACGTTGTTTACGGCATCACTTAGCCGCTCTTTCGTAAATCCTTCTTTGATAATAAATTCGGTAAGCAAAACAAAAAACTCCTTTCTCATATCTGGAAATGCTATTGCAAGTCTGTTCGTAGCTTGTTCTATTTCTACCCTACCAAGTTTTTCCCCATCATAGACAGAAATCGAATAACCGCTATCATTTTTTATTGGCAGCGGCAAGTGCCATTCCGATGTCGATAGCTGCACTGAGCTCTTCTTGAGTAGGTCTATCGATTTTCTGCTTTGTTCGTCCATTTTTTGCCTGTGATATTATCTCGTTGAACTTCGAATTTATATTTGACATGCTGTAGTTTTTTAAAATCCATTCATCCCTTATTGAATTCAAAAATGTTCTAAAAGCATCGGTTACGCTATTATCATCATTCGGCATTGATTTCATTTCCCTGTTGTACTTTATCTTTTTCAAAATGGAATTAAGGTTTGCAGCATCCTTTGCCTCCCAGTAGTATTCATCGCTAAACAATTGTCTGAATTTTTCATGAAAATAATTTTTACATATCGTATGAAGCGTAACAGGCGCTTTAGCGCCTGATGTATTATTATCTTTCTTGTTATTCTTATTATTCTTTAATGATGGTTGGTTGATTGCTGGTTGATTGTTGGTTGATTGTTGTACTGTTTGTTGGTTGATTTGCTGGTTGTCATCATCTTCATTATCTTGGTAAACATCATATTTTGTGATAGTTATAATTGTATATTTGTTGGTTGATTTGGTGGTTATTTCGTTGGTTGATTGTAAACGCTCTAAACATGTCCTTATTGACTGCTCCGAAATGCCTGTTTCGATTGATAATTTACGTCTGCTCGTTAATAACTGACCTCTATTTATTCTCTGTCCTCTCCAAATCTGATCAGAATAATTTGCGCTAAGAATAAGGTGAATCAACAAATGAACCATCTGGGAATCTTGATACCATTCCCATTCAACCAACTGCCTATATGTTTTTACCCATCCTGATTTCATTTTACACTTCCTTAATCTTTATCCCGTGAACATACAACATCAACTTTCTCTTGATTATATAATCCTTTGTTATTGTTGCAGATGATTTTGTGTCTTCAACAACCGTTTCACCGTTTTTTATATACTGAAAGTCTGCGTAGTAACTAATCTCCTTTTCTATACATTTTTTCTTGCCGTTAACTACCTCGTATTGCGATGGTATTAATTCATATTTGACTTGTTCTTTCAGATCAGTTATTTCACCGGCTCTTTGGAGGAGTTTTAATTCATTACTCCTATAGTATTCTTTCTTTGAATCGTACCCCTTATATTTGGTATTTCCGTATTTATTTCTCATATCTTTCCAAAGTAATTATTAACTCTCCCTATGTCCTCGGAATTTACATTTTCGACAACTTGCTTATATAGAGAGTTATATTTTTTTCTAAACTCTACATTATAATCGAACATGTTATGATGAAAATTACATCCAATAATCAAATTCCACTTTCTGGTATAATATTGGGGAAAAGTTCCCTTGCTTAAAATATGCATTAGCTGGTTCCCAAAGCCATGACAGAAGTAGCATACTTTAGGAATTTCCTTCTTGATATTGTATAATTCAGCGTTCTTTTTTGCCTGTTTTTTACTTACCTTTTTCAACATATAATTTTCTTTTTAGAAAATATTTTTACTTTTTTAAATTCAATTGTTTCCCGTTTTTGGAAATTCTTTTACTTTTACATATCTCTATATTCTCTATTTTAACAAGTTTTACAGTTCTTGAATCAACTCTTACATGCCTGTAATTCTCTATGATTTTTCTACCAATAGGAGTTAGTTTTTCTACCTGAATTCTTCTTTCGTAATTATCCGATATTAATGTATTCGATAATATGTTATGCATTTCTTTCATCTTTTATTAATCGTTTTACTACAACCATATAAGCCCTTTCAAAAGCTTCGGCTTTGTTTTTCCAATATGCCAATTCCTTTTCAATTGATTTTGTGCGGTTACAGAACCTACCTTTTTTATCTCGATAAGGGTTTCCGGCTCTTTTATCTCGCTTTTCATCCATATCAAATAATGTAAGTTGCATATCATTTTTTTACTTTTTTGTATTTTATGAGTTCTGAAATAGTGTATTTTCTATATCTTAGTTTGTTTCTAACTTTCCTACTATCCATATTTAATATTTCACACCATTCAGAAAGAGTTCTATTTTCTCCATTATAGGTAAATATTAAATTGCAATTTCTGTTTCGTTGCTGCTGCTTAGCAGTAGCCCATCTGCAATTAGATGGCTCATAGTTACCGTTATTATCAATTCTATCCAATGACGCCCCAGGCGGCCTCTCTCCCATATCATGAAGAAAGTTTTCAAACGAATTAATCCATCTATCACAAACACTTATATTTCTACTTCCATATCGATAATATTGATTATTGTTTTTATTTACGCATCTCATTATCATTGAATTCCATGAACGATATGTTGGAGTGTTTGAATAGCCGTGAGTTGTTTTCCTATTTTTCACGCATTCATTCCTATAACATCCACATGATTTTACCTCTCCTCTTTTGAGTTTTCGTGTAGGCTGTATAACTTCTTTTCCGCAATCGCATTTGCATAGCCATAAAATATCATTACGTGCACTTCTACCATATTCACTAATAACGGTTAATCTATTAAATTTTCGGCCTTTTAAATATTCCCTCATTTTTTAACCATAATTATTTGTCATCCTTAAATTTTCTTTTTCATATGATAAAATAGAGCGTAATGCGTCAATCTGATGCACGCATGAACGATGAATACGCTCCAGTTTATCCACTAAGAATGCTTCATCTTCTGCTATAGATGAAACCAAAGCATTTTGTGCTGTAGCTGACAGATATTGTTCTTTAGCAATATTGATTATCGTATTTGCTATCTCGGATGAAACCTTTCTCCTGTAAATCCTCTTCGCCTCCGCCAGCATATTTCCGGACCGTGCCATATATACCGAAAGCGTATGTATTCTCTCAACTACTTCCGCAGGGTTTTCAGAGCATTCAATCTCTAAATAGCTCTGTATATCGTTAGATTCTTTCAGTAAGTTTTCCATATCAAAAAGGAAGTATTTCAAAAGGTATGTTTAGATATTTTCCGGCGATATGAACGTTCTTTGAGAACTTACTAACCACCATCTTTTTGAACTGTTCCTGGTCACTATTCTGGCTGCTCAGGTGAGCCAAAACAATATTATTCACAGCACTTGTATCAATTATACTCAACCACTCGATGCATTTCTGTATGCTCAAATGCGACTTTCTTACCCTTTCTTCATGTACCGGGTGAATTATTCCTTTCATTACATTATCCTCTATTATATCTTCACTGAAATTCGCCTCAATGATAATGTTGTTGAGTTTTTTGAAGGTATAATTCACTTCTCCCGTATCAGTTATGAATACAGTTTTCCCCATTTCTGGATGATTTATTAAGAATCCAAATGTTGGAACGTCATGCTCAACCGAAAAAGGTTTTATTGAAAAATTACCGAATTTGTATTCATGCTGGTGAATAGCAATTACTGATGCTGGAACCTGGTGATGATTAAATACACTTTCATCTGCCAAGACAGGAATACCGGAATAGATAAAATCCTTAATCGATTTCGAGTGATCCCCGTGCAGATGGGATACAACAACACCTTTCACCTTGGAGAGGTCGAAATTAAGTGCTTTTTTAATTTCACTGAATTTCACACCTGCTTCCAAAATAATTTCTTCTTTATTATTGGAAAGAATATAGCAGTTACCGCTACTACTTGAGCCTAAACATCTAAGTTTCATTATTCATTAATTTTTACCGAGTAAAAAAGTTTTGCGTTCATCACTTGTATTAGAGGCCAACCTAAGAAAAATGATGCCGGACGTACGAAATAGGAAAGTCCTGATTTCCATATTACAGATTTGCGCTCGCTTGCAAGTCTCAAGATGTCTCTTATATCAGTTATCGGTTCACCAAGTGCAATATTCTTACTTACCATTCTCATGACATCCAGTTTGGTTCTTCTGCTTCTGGCTCTATTGTTTGTTTTTCCTCTTCTTTCAGAAGCTCGGATGAAATTACCTCGCCATCTTGAAAGTCAACCTCTTCAAGCGTTTCTCTTTTTTCTTCAACCGGTATTGGTTCGGCTTCATCTTCGAGAAGTGATGCATCATCGCTGGAACTGATGAATAATTTCAAAGCCCTTGAAATAACCGTTTTCTTTGCCATCTGGTCCGTAAAGTTCTTATGCGCTCCTGATTGCCCCTTCATTGCACCCTGCATCCATGCTTGCCTGATTTGCTGAATGGTCATAATTTCGGTGTAGAATGTACCGTCTGATAATGGAACAATCGCATAAGCTCCTTTAATCTTGTTGATATCTATGTTTTCCAAATCCTGTTCGTGTTCGACGACTTCCTTTTTCCCGTTTACAATACGGTATTTAAAAGTGTCTTTTTCATAGATTATTTCTGCTTCCGGTATTCCGGTAACTTGCCCTGTTCTTAATGCTAAAGCTATTGTTCCGTGATACTCTCTCTCGCAACTTAGCTTGTTACCATAAACGATGAAATCGCATTGTTTTCTCCAAACAGATAATCCCTGAATAGCCATTTTCAAGAGAGCATTCGCAACGCTTTCTTTTGTGCACACCTCCAAAGCAGGTTTGCCATTTTTATCTTTCACCTCTTGTAGGGCGAAAAATGCCATTTTTAATTCATTTCCTACTGCATAAGTCTTCGGGAGAACCAGAGCACCCATTTCTTGAAGCTCGTTAATCCTCGTTGTTACGCTGTCGGCTATATCCTTTTGGATAACAGACAATTTGTTGTTTTTTTCTTGTTTTTTTTCTTCCATGATGTATGTTTTTTAACAGCATAAAGTTAATAAAAGGTCTTTAATGACGACCATTTTTTATGTTAAATATCTCATTTTCAGATGTTAAATATCACTTATTATTAATAGTAAAGTTTCCTTTCGTCACTTCCAATAATATCAATTGTGATTTTGTAGGGATTATCTCGTTGACGCTCTCTGAATTATCAATCATAATAGGAGCAAATATTCCGTTATATTCGCAAACGGTGCTAATTATATCGAGCGCTCCGTTTATCCGTGCAGCGTTATTAGCCGAAAAATACGGCACTCCGTCAATGAGCGTTTCGCACGTTTCAAAGTCGTTCCCATCAAGGGTTTTGTCAAAAAGCTTAAATGTGACATATTTGAATTTGTCATTTACCCGCTTTCCAACTTCCTCCATTTTAATTTTATTAAACTTGAGCAGTTTATTCTCAATGCTTTCTTGCTCTGAAAGCGCCTGTGCAAGCCTACGCTGTTCTTTTTGCAACTCATCAATTCGCTTAAAGGTGTTTTCTATCTGAACTTTTTTAATTAATTCAGCCTGAAGCGTTGAAATTTCATCCTCTATGGATTTTCTCTTTTCGTTCAATTCTGAATTATCAAACTCAACCTCTTTGACGTTTATTGAATTTATCTTTGCCTCGAGCTCTGCCCATTCCGGTATGTTTTCTTTGATAACAGGTTCCGGCTTGTATTCAACGGGAGTAAGATTTGAGAAAGCTGTGTAATCCTCGAAAATGCTTTCATGTTCCGATTTGAGAGATAAGAGTTCTTTTTCGTATTCCGATAACGCTTTAGTATTGGCTGATATTTTATCTTTCACGGAAAGTCCCTGCTCATTAATTTCAGCAATCCTCTTGCTTCTTCTGGCATTGAATTCAGCCTCGGCATCTGTTGTTCCCTGTGAGAACTTGAACAGCGCTTCGTTATCCGTACATTCATGATTATACAAAGGGCAAATCAAACACCCGTCTTTTTTAACGTACTGTTTGGCGCTCTCTTCTTTCCACTGTTCTACCAGTTTTTCACGTTCCCTATTGAGTTCGGATATCTTATAGTTAATATCGGAAATATCATTTTTCTTTTCCAAAACTCTTTTCTCCGCTCTCGAAGACTTATCCAATTTATCTTTAAGGATTGACCCAAAATTTAAGAAATCCTTGTTTTTTTCACTTGCAAGCCTTGCAGATTCCAGCTCGGCTTCAATCAAAATATCCTGCTGTTGCAAACGAAGTTCTCCGATTTCTTTACGTTTCTTATTCGCTTTATTAATCTTGGCCTTGACTTTTTCCTGTTCATCGGATAACAATTTGTCAATCTCAGATAATTCCTTCTTCTTTCCATTAATCTTCTTTTCGATAGCTTTAAAATCTACCACTTCGGGCATATTTCTCTGCAATTCACTGATGCGTATAGGTATCTCCATTGCCTCTGCATTGATACGCTTTTTTTCAGCCGCTATACGCTTTTTGATGTCCTCATTTGATGAAGTCTTCATCAATTCGACTATCTCGCTTAAATCTCCGTTATTCTTAGCAATTTCATCATCAGAAATATCACCGGCCAGCGATATGAGAATATTTCTCCTGTCCTCTTTTTTTAGCGAATGAAAATAACTGGTGTTTGTTATCAACTTGAAAATGTTTTCATCAACAATATCATTTACCCTTTTTTGATATTCTCCAACAGAAATAGGGACCCCGTCAAAAAAACATTTCGTTTCATTGCCTTTCAGATATTCAACCTCCTGTCCTTTTGGCTTCACCCAGTTTTCACGCAATATCCTTTTTAGTGTAGTGATGGAGCCGTTAATTTCAAGCTCTCCATAAACCTCGTGGTCAACCTTTTCGATAACGTTTCCATTTTCATCCAATGTCTTAATCTGGAAGTCTGCACTTCCCAAACTATCCTTACCGAAAAGAAGCCAACTCCAGGCGTCAAATATCGTAGATTTACCAGAAGCGTTCCTACCTGAAATAACTGTTCTGTCGCTGAAATTCACTTCAAAATCCCTGAATGCTTTGAAGTGATTCATTCGGAGTTTTTTTAATTTAATTTCTTTTTCCATGTGTGTATTAGTTTTACGCTTTTACAAACCGTCCTTTTGCATCCCGTTTGCGGGTTAGATTGTTTACCTTTTCGTGGTATTCTTTGTAGAGTTCCCTATAGCGTTCTCTGGATGCTCTAAGTCTGTTTATTTCATACTGATACGTTTCAGACGATTCATCCGCTGCTTTTATCATAGCCGCATTCTCTGCTTTCAAGAGCCTTATCTCTCCTTCGAGTTGCTCAATTCTCCGTTTTACTTTAATTCCAAACATGATTTTTAATTTTAATGGTTATTATGTAACTTTAATGCTAATTCCGCATCTACGACAATCTTTCTGCCTACTTGGGTAATAGCTTTGTTTATCTTTCCACTGTTCTTAATCCTCTGTGCGGTCGAAGTGGAACAATTGAATATTTCAGCTATACCTGATAATCCGTAAACCAGACGTCTTTCCTTTTTTTCTTCTATCTTCGGAGCTTCCGATCTTAAAATATCCTTCAGCTCGCCAACCGTTAAATCAATTATTCTCGTATCTTCCCTCATACCTTTTTAAGTTTTTCAGCCGCCTCGTTGGCTTGGGTTAGAACTAATTCCAAATCATCGATGGAGAAATGTTCACCTTTGCAGTTTTCCCTGTCAATAATTTTCCCGTCCTTGATGATGATTATTTCGTACTCTGCGAAATTTACCACAATCTGCAATCTCGGGTGGATAAGAAACGTCATTGTTCTGTTTGCTGTATCAAATAAAGTTTCATGGTTAAATACTTTCATACATTTTCTTTTTAAAAGCGTAAGCAATAAACTCCGCTAGTGAGGTTAAATTCAATTTTCTTAAAGCACTCTTACGGTGATTGTTAACCGTATGGATGCTTATAAAAAGTTTTTCTGCGATGTCTTCCGTACTTACGTTCTGGTAGTACATCTTCATTACTTCGTTTTCCCTTTCTGTTAGCGCTGTATTGAATTTCGGCTGGCAAATAATCTTATAATATTTACACTCTGCCATTCTTGGGCACTTCACTAACTCGAAATTGAAAAACCCTCGGTCAAAATCAACCCTGCAATCATTCTCTCCAAAGCAGCAATTTATAATCCTTCGTGCTCGCAAAAAATCAAAATATCTTTTGTTGCAACTGCTTTTTGCATACTCCTTTTCAAGCGCTGCATACTGCTCCGGGTAGAACTCCTTGCTGTTATCCAGAATCAACTTTATGATTTCGGTGTCGCTCTCCTTTAATTCCCTGCAACTGTCTTCACCGATAAAGCGGTACATTGCCTGTCCCGAAGAATAATCGGTGTAAAATTCGATCATTGTGCTCATATCCTATTATTCAAAAAGTTCTTCTTCCGGAATTCCGGTTATCTCGCTTAAACCCCTGTAAAAGCTTGGATGAGATGGCTTGAATCTACCGTTCACCCATCCTCTTACAGTGGGAACGGATACTTCGAGCTTCTCAGCTACTTCTTCCAACCACTCCTTTTTTGGAGCTGTTTGCTGCGGAATGTTCTTGTAAAATTCTTTCAATGTCATAGTTATTATTTTTTATTGTTTGAAATGGTAGTCCATAGAGACTATTTTTTTATATTCATAAGTTATTTTTTTGGTCACACTTATTATATTATATATATTTGTGTTGTTTTGATATGGTAAAGATACATATTATAATTGATATATCAATGATATTTCCAATATAAACACTAATATTTAGTATTATTTAACATGTTAATTTACACTATTATTCATTGAATTATTGTTTACAAGCTGCAAAACATTACATCACTGATATTTAATGATATTTTAATATGAAAGTAGATTTAAAAAAATTTAGGGAAGACAAAGGCTTAACTCAATCGCAAATAGGGTTAATGTTTGGCACTGGGCAAGCGAATATTTCTATGCTTGAAAAGGATAATAGGGATATTACGGCAGAACAATATCAGATTTTAATAGCCGAATATGGTGAACAGGAAATACTTAAGTACGTAGTAAATGACGATAAGCCTTCCAATAATGACGTAGTTTCCATTTCAATTGAGGCATGGGAAATGATTAAGCAACAAATACAAATTATAAGTAGCCAACAAGAAGTAATAAAGTCTCAACAGCGTGCATTGGAATTTTTTTCAGCAAAATCGGACTTCACGGATATCCCACCAAGCGCCAATATAGGATAGATAAGGTGGTTCCAATGTACCTGAAAAAAACTAAATGATTAACTATAAAATTCATTATAATGAAAAAAGTACTTTTTATTCTACCAGTCATTATATTGGCTGCATGCGGAAAAGACGAACCGAAAGAGCCTACAACGAGTACGCTGATGGTTAATGTATCATACAAATATGTAGGAACTGAAACAAATAAAACGGCATCACCGTCTCTTGTTATGTTGTATAAAGAAAAATCATCTGAGTTTGACTTTGAAAAATCCGTTTCTTCGATGGCTAATAATCAGAAAATGACTCTTAAAAACGGGAGCGCCGCAACACCAGCTTATACATCGGATTCATTCTCTGGAATAAACACATTCGAAGACATAAATAACGGGGCTTATACAATAATCGTTTTCTACAAACCGGATGGATATTCATGGCCAATGTTCTATTTTTACGGATATAAGGAAATATCACTTACAAAACTCTCCAAGCATGATTTCGTGTTTATATGGGGTGATATAGAAAATGATGGAGATGCAGGAAAATTTGTACAAAAATGACAGCAGAACACTACTCCACCTTACTCTCCTTTTACAAGAAAAAAGTAAACGGAGAATTGACGGACAAAGATGTTTCAGATGCTTTGCTTAAAGCAAAAATAGACTTTGATCGCTCCTTTGTTGAAAATAAACCTTCAAGTGATATTAAGGAATATATTAATGAACTAAATTTACTCTTATGAACAATCCAGAAAGCATTAAAATTATCGACCGCTTTTTTGAGGCGTTTGACTCCCTTAAGTCAAAAGGGAGAATTAGGAACAATCAACAGTTCATTGACCTGTACGATATTCCAAAGTCAACGTTCTACGATTCTCGGAGAGTTCGTGAATCTGACAAGTTCCAAATATCCTGGCTTGCCCACCTCGTGAACGACTACGGTATATCATCTGAATGGCTGATGACCGGTAAAGGAAATATGTACAGGTGAAATACTCGATAACATACGTATTAGAAACAAAAAACAATCGCCCCAATGAAGTGCGAATAAGAATGCGTGTGCGCTGGAATGAAAAATTATCCCAGGCTTTAATCCCGTATACCGTCAATCCATCAAAGTGGAGCAAGGAAACAAACAGGTGTATAGCAAATACAACACATGGGAAAGATAAAGTCTCCGCCAGCGAAATTAATCGGGAAATTCAAAAATACGAGGATGCCGTTGATGATGTTTTCAAACAAAATAATAATCCGAGTTTAGATGAATTCAAAACGAGTTTCAACATATTGATTGGCAAAAGCAAGCCTATAAATATTTCCGTATTTGATGTTTTTGATGATTACATAACAGCACAAAGCGAAAAAAAAGGATGGACAAAAAAGAATATTCAAAAAAATGAAACAATAAAAAATCAACTCCGAGACTTTAATCCTGAAATAACATTTACCAATTTAGAACAAGAAAAAACAATAAACGATTTTATAAAGTTTCTCAATACAAAATCTGCAAGAAGGAACATAAAATACCCAGAGAAAGGGTTGCAAAATTCAACCGTTGAGCGTTACGTGTCGATGCTAAAATGGTTCCTCACTTGGGCAAAAAAGAGAGACTACTACAAAGGGGATCAGAATAAATACAAAGTAGAACTGAAAGGATTGGACGGCAAGCTAAATACGCTTGTCTTTTTTAACTGGACTGAGCTGCTTTTCCTATATAATTACAAGTTTGGGAACAAGACATTCGAGCGGGTACGTGATTGTATTTGCTTTTGCTGTTTTACCTCTCTTAGGCATTCCGATTTAATAACTCTCAGGAGGTCAGATGTAAAAGAAAATCATATTGTAGTTTTCTCAGAAAAAACAGACGAAGGATTATATATCGATTTAAACGATTATTCACGTGAAATATTGAAAAAATATGAAAATGATATTTTTCCTGATGATTTAGCACTTCCTGTAATGAGCAATCAGAAGATGAATGATTATATCAAAGAGATAGGAAAACTTCTTGAATTCAACACCCCAACAAGAATCGTATATTACATAGGTTCCACAAGGTACGAGGATGTCGTTCCAAGATATGAATTGTTTTCAACACATATCGGACGAAGGACTTTTATTGTAAATGCTCTCTATCTTGGAATACCGTCAGAAGTTGTCATGCGTTGGACCGGACATGAAGATTATGAGTCGATGAAACCATATATCGAAATAGTGGATGCACTGAAAAATAAAGAAATGGCTAAATTCAATAAGAAAAGTCCGACATTGTAAAATGTCGGACTAAAATCATGAAAGTCTATGCAGTTATATATGTCTTACTTCATACTTATAGTTACTGGCGATAAGATATTTAGCGTGGTTGTGGAAATTCATGAAAATGAACAAAATCACAGCGTGTTTTCCTGGTAGGACAACTTTTAACTACATAACCGACTCATTAGCAGTCGGTTATTGTTTTTTATAAAACTCTGTCCCCTATCCTTTTATGAATTTTTGCTTGCCATGGGAGAAAACGGAATTGCCGGACTACTGCACAAGGTTTACAATGTATCAAAACCGGCCTTACCGTTAGTTGCTTATCAGGAATTGTCCGCATTTAAGCTCTATCACAATGATGTTGGGCTATTGAGCGCTATGTCGCGATTAAGTTCAAAAACAACCGTTGATGGTGATGCTGCTTTTACTTAATTTAAGGGAGCTTTAGCAGAACAGTTTGTATTTCAACAACTGACTCAAAATGAGAAGCTGTCCATTCATTATTTCACATTTGACAACAGCAAGCACGAAGTTGATTTTCTTGTCCAAACCGAAGATGACGAAATAATACCAATTGAAGTGAAATCAGGTGAAAATCTTAAAGCCAAAAGCTTCAAGATCTTCTGCGAAAAATACAAGCCGACAAAAGCAATTCACACTTCCCTTTCCGACTACAAAGAGGAAAAATGGATGACAAATTTACCGCTTTACGCGATAAATTCAATTTAGGACGCCAAAACTTTCACTTCCGATTGAACTGATTAAGCTTTCATGGGTTTATTGTATATATTGTATAAAACTAAAAACTTAAAAACAGATGAAAACTTCCAACGCAAGTGATCACAGCATATTCGTTTGGTGGAGATCCGTTCCTGATAGCAATAAACGCGAGTATCTCGGTATCCGGTTTGCTTCATCTGACGATCATATCGATTACAGCAAAAATATCGCCCGGGATGAAAAAGAAGAGGTCGTAATTGACGGAAAACAACTTGATGCACTTTCGTCCGATGAAATTTGCAGTTTGTTATTTTCCAAATTGCTAAAACCGGAATGGGAATGGAAAATTGGAGGAAGGGAATCGATAAAAACAGATGTCTATGCGATCTGCGAAAGGTTAACTAAATGAAGTAAATCCCTGCACTCCTAAAAAAATCCCTGCTCCAATTCTTTAAATTCAGGCAGGGATTTTAATTTTTTAATGCAACACTTCAAGAAACCGCCTCATCAACTACTTCGGCATCGGGAGCATTGGTTTTTACCGATTTGATACCGTTTTCTCTCGCGGTTTCGCTTTCATACATTTCACTGTTACCGATCACCTGACCGTTACCGGCTTTCAGATTGAAATAAAATTTACCGTTTTTTGCCACGTTTCTCTCGAAACGGGCATCTTCCTGCGAATTTTTCTTTACCGACTCCACACCGTTCAAGCATGCAGCTTTGGTAGTGTAACCCTCGCTCGATAAGATCACCTGTCCGTTTCCGGCCTTAAGATTGAACTGAAATTCACCATTTTTTCTGGTGGTAATAATAAATTTCCCCATAGTTTTTTTTGTTTTGGTTAGTTAGACATAAACACTCTGTTTTAACGATTTACAAGCAACTTTGTTCAACGTCGTTAACAAAAAAAGGGTGAAATCACATTGTGATACACCCTCTTTAAGGTAGTAAATTATTCAGTTCAGTTGAAAATATATTTCACGCCAATCTGCATTGAATAAGTCGATGGATACCCAATATTTTTACTAAATGTCTCTTTTAACATTTGGTCGTTATAAGGATTCAATCTATAAGTAGGTTTAACAGTAGAACTTACTTTATCCGCATTTGTCGGCACCAGGATGTTGCCTTGATTGTAACGGAATTGATTTCCCCACTTGCTGTTAAGAAGGTTTCCTACGTTCAAGATATCAAAACTAACCTGCAACGTATTTCTTTTTCCCGACACATTCAAGAAAAATTCTTGCATAAATTTCAAATCGAATGTATTTATCCAAGGCATCAGTGCTCCATTACGTTCAGCATACATACCCTTTCGCGAACTTAAATATTTATCCTGGTCAATATAAGCAAAGAACGCGTCACTTTGTTGTTGTGCAGTCCAAAGAGTTCCTTTAACAGTCTGATCAACGAAAGTGATTTCGGAAGGATCTTTCGGAACATAAATCAAGTTTGCGGCACCTGCTCCGTCCCTAACTACATTTGAATTATAAACGTATGAGAAGCGTCCTTGAGCACCTCCATCATAGAATAAAGATATGGTGGAAGCCATTGATTTTAAATACTCTATACGATATGAAACATTAGCGATTACTTTATTCGGCATAATGTAACCGGCATAAGCTTTCTCTACACTATTTGCTCCGTTTACATTAGGATTATTTTGCCAGGCTGAATAGGCTTGATCCCCGAATCCGTCAACTAAGTTTTTAGCTCCGCTGCGTGTATAAGCAACCATGCCGGAGAAACCTCTCTCAAAAGTTTTTTCTAATTTAGCAGTCACAGAGTAATAATATCCGCCTTTTTCATTTCCAAGAACTATGGGAGTAATAGCTCGTGCACCACTACCCGGCTGTCCTGTCGAAGGATTTACTACTTGATAATATTTATCGTTATTATTAGGATAAATTAAACGATTGTCAGGATATCCTGAAATATTCAACGGGTTTGCGCTGTCATCTTTCAATCCTGCATTACGCCAGAAAGCAGCATTTACGTCTTTGTTGTAAATTCCTTCCAGCGAACCCCTCAATCCCCAAGGGAGCTCTGCTTCAATGCCTAAACTCGTTTTCCACGTTTGAGGCAATTTAAAATCCGTGTCGATAACTGTAGGATTGGTTGGAAGAACCGTACCGGCTGCAGGTTGTGTAGCAGGGTAATATGCTCGCGGATCAGGATTGAACGGATAAGGAACTGTACCGCTTGCACTGCCGAAATTTTGTGTTGTTTGCAACATACCTGCATCACCCACTTGACCAACGATCCATACAAAAGGAACTCTACCGGTAAAAAGACCGGTACCACCACGTAATATCACAGTTCGATCACCCATTACATCATAGTTAAACCCAAGCCTTGGCGAAAACAATACTCTTGATTTTGGTAATGTAGCAGAATCGAATTTTTTACCGTTAAAATCCAATTTAACAAGCATTGGATGAGTATCAGCAGGCTGAGTATAAGTGGGCAAGTCTAATCTAATACCGGCAGTAACACGTAATTTCTCACCCAAATCCATTTGATCCTGCAAATAAGCAGTGTATTGACCGAAATTGAATGATGGAAATGCTTGCTCGTATCCGGGAGTGTTTGAAAATGTAACGGCAAAAGCTCTGGGGTTAGCTTCCTTTACAAAATCATCCCATGAATTAAAAGCGTAGTAGCTGGCACCGAAACGCATAAATCCGTTTTTGGTCACATTATGTTCGTATTGTAACCCGGCGGTCATATTATGAATCCCCATTGTCCAGGTAAACTCATCAGTTAATGTAATGGTTTTTACATCACGCAAATTTCCGTATGAAAATAATTCTGTACCGAATGAAGTATATACTCTGTTATTCTCCAAAATATCAACAAATGGAAATAATTTTCCGTCTGTAGATCGAGGATCGTTTTGATGTGAATAGGTAAAACGGAACATATTACGGTATTTTCCTCCACCGAATTGAGAGTTCAACTCCGAAGCCAATGATGTGAAGTTGCTTTCATTGTAATACCCTGCATTTTTGAAAGGAATAGCATCCATTGCCAGACGATTTCCGGTATAAAGGTTACTGAATGGAGAATACGAAGTACTCGGCAAACTTGGAGACTTACTGGTTTGATAACTGTATCTTAAATTCAGCTTATGGCTACGGTTAATGTTCCAGTCCACACGCGCCAAAAATCTTTTAGCCGGGCTATCATTCGAATATCCTTGATAAGGACCCGGATCGTACCCGTAAGTATCTTGCAAATATTTGCTTATCAAATTCATTTGCTCTACTGTAGGACGGGCTATATTATTATCATAATCAGGCGGATTTTGCGCAGTTGCTGCAACTCGTGATGGGCCTGGGACAACACTTTTTTCTGTTTCAAAGTTCGTAAAGAAAAATAATTTATTCTTAATAATCGGGCCGCCCACTGTAAAGCCGTACATGTTGTATTTAGCCGGAGATTTATCAAATGTTGCATCCCCCACTTTATTACCCCTCATTTTCTCGTTGGTAAAATAAGTATAGGCAGAACCTTTAAACTCATTGGTCCCCGATTTTGTAACAGCATTAATAGCCGCTCCGATAAAGCCACTCTGGCGAACATCGAAAGGAGTAATATTTACTGATATCTGATCCAAAGCATCGATGGAAATAGGATTTCCGCCACCGGGCAGGTTCGAGCCAATACCAAAGGCATTATTAAACTGAGCTCCATCTACAGTAATATAATTTTGACGATAGTTACCCCCTGCAATCTGATTTCCATTAGCCTGTGGAGTCAAACGAGTGATATCGTTTATACTTCTTGAGACCGTAGGCATTAAATTAATTTCGCGATTTCCAATGTTGACAGATGCTCCCATTCGTTGTGAATTCATAGCAGCCATTTTATCCCCGGTAACTATGACTTCTCCCAAAGCTACTGTTTGTTCTGTCAGAACCACATTGTGGACATAGTTTTCACCTAAACTTAAGGTAACATTGTCAGCTATATTCTTTCCATACCCAATATACGACACTTCCACCTTATATGGACCGCCTACACGCATACCATTCAGGTTGAAGCGGCCCTCCATATTGGTAACCGTTCCGTAAGTTGTTCCTGAAGGTTGGTGCGTAGCAATCACCGTTGCGCCGATCACGGCACCCTCAGTATCGGTAACCCGTCCGCTCATACTCGATGTGGTTACCTGAGCTTGCATTGCAGTAGCGATCAGCAAGAAAAAAGCCACTGCTAAAAACTTCACCTTTTTAATCATAAATCAATTTTTAATGTTTTTGGATTATTTTATTTAAAAATCTGTGCAAAATTACAAAAATTTAATGTGAAAAGCATTACGTTTTTGTTACATTTTATAATTATATAATATTTTAAAACTCAATCGATTGCGTCTATAACTTTTCAATAAATCTGTAAGCAAAACAACTGCAAAACAATCAAAAAGAAACAATTAGATGACTAACAGTGACAAATAGAAAACGCGCGATCATATCGACCGCGCGCAATTATGCATTATGCATTATTAATTATGCGTCAATTTACATCATTCCTCCCATTCCGCCTCCGCCCATCGGCATTTGCGGTGCAGGATTCTCTTCTTTCTTATCGGTGATCACACACTCGGTAGTGAGGAACATGCCTGCAATGGATGCCGCATTTTCCAGAGCCACTCTCGCTACCTTGGTAGGATCGATAACGCCTGTCTGGTATAAGTTCTCGTACTGATCGGTACGGGCGTTATAACCGAAGTCGGCCTTACCTTCGCGAACTCGCTGTACGATAACGGCTCCTTCTTTTCCGGAGTTGGCAACTATCTGGCGAAGGGGTTCTTCTATAGCACGTTTCACGATTTCGATACCTGTAGTTTCATCTTCGTTTTCACCTTTACAGCCGTCCAACGCTTCGCTGGCGCGGATATAGGCTACTCCCCCACCCGGAACGGTTCCTTCTTCAACAGCAGCACGTGTTGCGGAAAGGGCATCGTGTACACGATCTTTCTTTTCTTTCATTTCCACTTCCGACGGAGCACCCACATAAAGGACAGCGACACCACCGGCCAGCTTAGCCAGGCGTTCCTGTAATTTTTCGCGGTCGTAATCGGAAGTAGTTTTTTCAATCTGTGCACGGATCTGTCCTATTCTGCTGGAGATGGCATCTTTGTCGCCCTCACCGTTAACGATAGTGGTTGTATCTTTATCGATAGTAATTTTTTCAGCACTGCCGAGCATATCGAGTGTAGCGTTTTCAAGGGCAAGTCCTTTTTCTTCAGAAATCACGGTCCCACCTGTCAAAATGGCAATGTCTTCCAGCATTTCCTTACGACGGTCTCCAAAGCCCGGAGCTTTTACGGCAGCAATCTTCAATGATCCGCGCAGGCGGTTTACCACCAGTGTGGTTAACGCTTCCGAATCGATATCTTCTGCGATGATCAACATCGGTTTTCCGGTTTGAATTCCTTTTTCGAGAATAGGAAGAAGATCTTTAATGGCCGAGATTTTTTTATCGTGTACCAGCACCAGCGGATTTTCAAATTGAACTTCCATATTTTCAGTATCGGTTACAAAGTACGGGGAGATGTATCCGCGGTCGAATTGCATACCTTCTACAACATCCACGTAAGTATCGGTCCCTTTGGACTCTTCAACAGTGATAACCCCCTCTTTGCTCACTTTTTGCATAGCTTCCGCGATAAGCTTACCGATGGCTTCGTCACCGTTGGCAGAAATTTTGGCTACGTTTTCGATTTTCTTTAGATCATCACCGATTTCAACAGCCTGTTCCTTCAGGCTATCCACCACTTTAGCCACAGCTTTATCGATACCGCGCTTCAAGTCCATCGGATTAGCACCTGCAGTAACGTTTTTTAAACCAACGCCAATAATGGATTGAGCCAAAACAGTGGCTGTTGTGGTACCGTCACCCGCATCGTCATTGGTTTTGGAAGCCACTTCTTTCACCAATTGAGCTCCCATGTTTTGGAACGAATCTTCCAATTCTATCTCTTTCGCTACCGTAACACCGTCCTTTGTGATTTGCGGCGCACCGTATTTTTTGTCGAGTATCACGTTACGGCCTTTGGGCCCTAAGGTTACTTTTACTGCATCTGCCAATGAATCCACGCCTTTTTTAAGCAAGTCGCGTGCTTCCATTTCGAATTTAATTTCTTTTGCCATATTTATATAGATTTTTTAGATGTTTAGAGTTCAGACAACCGTCTGTTAGTCCTTATTGTCTTTTAAGAAATGATTGCCAAAATGTCTGATTGACGCATGATTAAATATTTTTCCCCTTCAAGTTCGATTTCCGTACCGGCATATTTGCCATACAATACATTATCACCGGCTTTTACGACCATCTCTTCGTCCTTTGTGCCATTTCCTGCCGAAATAACTTCACCTTTCAACGGTTTTTCTTTTGCTGTATCGGGAATTATGATCCCACCTACTGTTTTTTCTTCTGCAGCTGCCGGCTTTACCAGCACTCTGTCTGCTAATGGTTTAATACTCATGTTGATAAAAAATTTAAATAATTATATTATGTTGGTTTTAATTTTTTGTCATCAGACACAAGTCTCTATGCGAATTCTGTGCCAAAAACTTTGCAGGTCGAAAATTCCATAAAACAGCTTTTCAGACTGACAATTTTTCAGATTCACTGCCTTGCCAAAAAGCATATTGTACATCACCTACCGTGAAATTGTCTCATCAATTATGCAACCATCCAAAGATACCCGCAGAAAATAATTGGATTTTCGTTTCGCATCGTATAGCGGAACGCAAAAAAGGGCATAAAACAGCATAAAAGAGAGAGAGGTGCAACCACAATTCGTAAAATTCAAAACAGTTTCTAAATTGATATTTTGTACCTTTGTATTTTAAAAACGAAAAATGAAAGCATTTGTTTCCTGGAGCAGCGGTAAAGATTGTATGTATGCCTTGTATCGTTTTTTGAAGAATCCCGAAAACAAAGCAGCCTGTTTATTAAACATGTCTGACGCCGGTAACGACAAAGGCGCTATCATAGATTCAGGTGTTTTTGGTGATATTTACCTGCAAGAGCATTGTACATGGATAGAGCGCGTTTGTTGCAACACGGACATTTCTGCCGTCTTTCCGCTTTGGGGTGCAGGCAAGTCCGCCCTTATTGGAGAATTCGTTGCAGACGGATTTAAAGCCATTACCGTATTCGCAAGAAAACAAAAATTGCCCCAATCGTTCACAGGGAGATTGATAGACAACTATTTTTTAACCGATATGCATGCGTTCCCCGCCGCCGACCCCAGTGGCGAAAACAATATGTTTTGAAAATTACAGATATGGGAAAAAGACTTTTTTTTGCAGTGCTCCTCTTCTTTTCTTTTATGGGTTCCTTTGCCCAAACACAATATAAAAGAATCGTATCACTTGCGCCATCCCTCACACAGAGCCTTTATTATTTAGGCGCTCAAGACAAACTTATAGGTTGTACCAGCTATTGCATGGCGGCAAAAGAAGATAAAAAAGAGATTGTGGCTTCTGCCGTAAAAGCCAATCTCGAAAAAGTTATTGCCTTGAAAGCCGACTTGGTATTGGTTACAGTACTTACGGATTTGCAGGATATTGAAACGCTGAGAAAGTTTGGAATAAAAGTGGAAGTTTTCCAGTCGCCTAAATCGTTTAAAGAAATATGTAACCAGTTTATCCGCCTCGGCATGCTCATAGGAAAAGAAGAAAAAGCCCGTCGGATAGTCCTCGAAAGCGAGCAAAAAATTAAAGAGATCTCATCCGGAGTAAAGTGGAAGAAAAAACCGCGAATGTTTTTTCAAATAGGCGCGGATCCTCTTTTTTCGGTATTACCCAACACTTTTATGGACGATTACATAAATTTTTTTGGAGCAGAAAATATTGCAAAAACATTGAAACGGGGTTCGGTAAGCCGCGAATTTGTAATAGCCAATAATCCCGACTATATTTTTATAGCTACCATGGGCATGGTAGGCAACGAAGAAAAAGAGATCTGGAGCAGGTACTCCTACTTGACGGCCTCAAGAAAAAAACAGATCCATATTATTGAGTCGGACATTGCGTGCCAACCTACTCCCATTACTTTTGTACAGACAATGGAAATTTTGGAAAAAATGATAAATGAATAACTTAGGGCTTATACATAACGATAAAGGCGTTCTTAGCCGCGAAGGGTATAGAATATTGAGATAATGCAACGGAAAAAACTAATGTGGGCTTTATACGCGCTGGCGCTTCTAGCAGCGTTATTTGCCGTCGTAATCCTATCGCTAAGCTTTGGCGAAATTTCCATACCGTATAAAAAAATACCGCAAATTCTTGCCGATAAAGAAAGTATGGAGTACGGCGTGTTGTTTTACATCCGTATTCCGCGTACATTACTTGGCTTTGCCATAGGCGGAAGCCTGAGCCTGGCCGGCGCTATTTTGCAAGGGATTTATCGTAATCCTTTGGTGGAACCCTATACGCTGGGCATATCGGGAGGAGCATCTTTGGGAGTAACATTTGCCATTGTGGCAGGATTGCATTTGCTTAACATCCTGTTTTTACCGCTTGCCGGATTTATCGGTGCATTTACAACCATATTCCTGGTTTACACGTTAAGTTTGAAAAAAGGCACATTGAGCGTGAACAGGATGCTGCTTATCGGCGTAATGATCAGCTTTATCTCGTCCTCACTTATGATGTTTTTAATGTCTATCACAGCGGCAGAAAACATTCACGGCATTGTGTTCTGGATAATGGGGTCGCTCAACGAATCCAATACCACCATGGTTTGGGTAATGGTTGTTTTGTCTGTTGTGTGCCTGCTTATCTCTTATTTGTTTGTAATGCCGCTCAACGCGTTACGCCTGGGAGAAGAAAAAGCCCGTCATTTAGGCATCAACTCCAATGTCACTATCCGTATTTTATTTATCATAACCTCTATTCTCACTGGGGCATGCATAGCCGTAGCGGGAGTTATCGGCTTTGTGGGGCTTGTCATCCCCCACATTGTCCGCCTGTTTGTAGGTTCGGATTATCGCATCATGCTTGTCTCGTCTTTTTTAAGCGGAAGTATATTTTTGATTTTATGCGATATAATTGCCCGTACCATTATTTCGCCCAACGAGCTCCCTATCGGCGTAATTACAGGAATTACGGGCGGGGTGGTATTTATTGTTTTGCTAAGCCGTTCTCAAAAACGCTCTAAATTGCTGCAAGGATGAAAGAACTACTCACATTGAATAATTTTTCATGCGGATATAAGGACGGCTTTCATATAACCGGTATCAACTTTTCTCTGGCAGAAGGTACGTTTACCGGCATCATCGGCCCTAACGGATCGGGAAAGACCACGCTTTTCCGGGGCATTTCCGGCGACCTGCCCATAAGTTGCGGGTCTGTAGTATTTGAAGGCAAAGATTTATCGATGTTTACGCTTCGCGAAAAAGCACAAAAAATCTCTATCGTATCACAATTTACGGAAACAGCCCACATTACGGTTGAAGAATATGTGCTGATGGGAAGAATGCCCCATAGAAAACCGTTCCAGTTTTTCGACAAACCGGAAGATATTGACATTGCGCATCATTACATGCAGTTGACCAATACCTACCGGCTCCGCGATAAATCCATGACAGAACTGAGCGGGGGGGAACAACAAATGGCAAGCATTGCCTCGGCACTTTGTCAAAAGCCCACGCTCTTACTGTTGGACGAGCCTACATCGCACCTCGACATCACACACCAGATGAAATTTATGAATCTGATACAGAGGCTGAACGACGAACTGAATTTATCCGTAATCATGATTATACATGATTTAACATTGGCTGCCGAATATTGCGATTATCTTATCATGATGAAAAACGGTAAGATCCACAAAAAAGGAAGTCCCGAGACCGTTCTTACATACGAGAATATCGAAAATGTTTACGATACTGTTGTGGTTGTAAAAATAAATCCCGTATCGGGAAAACCGGTGGTATTCCCTGTTTCGGAACGGAAATTAAAAGAATTAAACAAGAGATAAGTACCGTTATCGGGAAAAAACAACCATGCGAAAAATCATTTTCATAACAGGAGGGCAACGTTCGGGCAAAAGCTCATTTGCACAAAGATTAGCGGAGAAATACTCTGCTGATCCTTTGTATCTGGCTACTGCCCGGCATTGGGATGAGGACTTTGAAGAGCGCATTCGCCGCCATCAGGCCGACAGGGGCAAAATGTGGACTACAATTGAAGAGGAGAAACTATTGAGCAGACACGATTTAAGCGGTAGAACCGTGCTGATGGATTGTGTAACACTGTGGCTGACCAATATCTTTCACGATAACAAATATAATCGGGACATATCGCTAGAAGAAGCAAAAGCCGAATGGGAAAGGTTTATCAATCAGGATTTCAATCTTATAGCAGTAAGCAACGAGATTGGCATGGGCCTGCACGCTCCCGGTGAAACCGCCCGCCATTTCACCGACTTGCAGGGTTGGATGAACCAGCATATCGCCAAGATAGCGGATGAGGTGTATTTTATGGTTTCGGGTATTCCCATACAAATAAAATAGCTCAACTTTCATATGTTTTCTCGAATAGTACATTCAGCTAAATATGAGGTATTTATATGCTTTACGGGGCATCTATAGTTTGCGATGAACGTAAAAAAAGAGTAGCTGTTTGAGCGAAGCGAGCTCTACTCTTTTAGTTGGCGCGAGCGAGGATGGGTCGCAAAATATCGTCAGACGAGGATTTAGTCGCAATCATATGATTTTCAAAAATTTAGTAAAATAGTAATTAAATAATATATGACACGGGAAGAATTACAAAGGAAAATAAACAATCGAACCAAGCCGTTGGGCTCATTGGGAAAACTGGAAAAGATCGCGCTAAAAATAGGCACCATCCAGAATACACTCACCCCGGAACTTAAAAATCCCGCTATTCTCGTTTTCGCTGCCGATCACGGCATTGTTGACGAGGGTGTAAGCCCCTGCCCCAAAGAAATCACGTGGCAAATGGTCATGAACTTCATAAACGGTGGTGCGGGTATCAATGTGTTTTCGCGACAACACAACATCCGCTTACGCGTAATTGATGCCGGCGTAGATCACGATTTTCCGGAGGGGTGCCACGTGGAAAACCACAAGTTGGCCAGGGGTACAAAAAACATGCTGCACGAACCGGCCATGAGTACGGAGCTCTGCCGGCAGGCAATGGACAAAGGCGCCGAATGTGCCCGTCAGGAATTTGAGCGCGGTTGCAACATCATCGGTTTTGGTGAAATGGGTATCGGAAACACGTCGCCAGCATCGCTGCTGCTCAACAAATTTACCGGTATTCCGCTCGATGAGTGCGTGGGACGCGGCGCCGGGCTCAATGAAGAGGGGGTGCAACACAAATACAATATTCTAAAACAAGTAGCCGGGAAATACAACCCCAAAACACCGCTTGAAACACTCGCTACTTTCGGAGGATTGGAAATAGCCATGATCTGCGGCGCAGTATTGGAAGCCAAACGGTTGAACATGCTTATCGTGGCCGACGGTTTTATCGTATCATCCGGATTTTTAGCCGCCTACGAGATGCAACCCGACGTACTCGACAACGTGATATTCAGTCACGCATCCAACGAACGTGGACACAAGGCCATGGTAGAATATATGAAAGGCGATCCCGTATTGCATCTCGACCTTCGCCTGGGCGAAGGCACGGGCGTGGCGTTGGTATATCCCATCCTGCAATCGGCGTTGATTTTCCTGAACGAAATGGCAAGTTTTGAAGATGCGGAAGTGTTTGATATAGAAAAAAACAGGTAAGTGATCAGTCTTTAAGCGATGAAACAGCAACTTAACCTCTTCTTGCACGCGCTGCAATTCTACAGCCGTATTCCGGCAGGAAAAATTGATTACACCGAAGAAAATCTCGCACAATCGGTACGTTATTTTCCGCTGATAGGCAGTATTGTGGGAGCCGTGGGTGGAAGCGTATTTATGCTGTCCATGCTGGTTTTTTCGCAAGCAATTTCAGTAACAGCCGCCATTATTTCGATGGTAGCCGTTACCGGCGCACTGCACGAAGACGGCGTTTCCGACTTTTTCGACGGGTTCGGCGGAGCCCGCACGAAGGAACGCATCCTGGAGATCATGAAAGACAGCCATGTGGGAGCCTACGGCGTTATTTCGCTCGTACTGCTGTTCCTGGTTAAGTTTTCGTTGCTGACGTCCATCGCCCCCCAAAAACTTCCGTTGGTGCTGATCGCCGCGCACGCTTCCAGCCGTTTCATGGCTGTGGTATTGATGAAATCGTCCACGTACGCCCGCACAGGGAACAGCAAATCGTCACACACACGCCATCCGTCAACATGGACAACAGTGGTTACGGCGTTCGTTTTCGGAGTATTGCCGCTGGCTTTCGTTCCACCGTTTATAATCGCCTGCGTAGTCACTATTTACGCAATTATCTTCTTCGCATTGAAGCATTACGTTGAGAAAAAAATCGGCGGATTCACGGGCGACGTCCTGGGTACGTTGCAACAGTTTTGTGAAATAGCGTTTTACCTTGTTTACAATCTATGAAACTCTATTTGGTAAGACATACCCGCGTGGACACGCCTGCCGGAATTTGCTACGGCAATTCCGATGTAGGCCTGGCGGGCACTTTCCCGGAAGAGTTGCTCGCCGTGCAATCGGAACTGGAGGGTATCCGGTTTGCAAAAACATACAGCAGCCCGTTGAAAAGATGTGTAACCCTGGCACAAAGTTTATCGCGTTCGGTTATCGTAGATGAAAGAATAAGGGAATTTGATTTTGGCGAATGGGAACATAAGGCGTGGAACGATATCTATGCTCTGGAAACGGGTAAAAAGTGGTTCAACGATTATGTGAACACATCATGCCCTCAAGGCGAATCGTTCCGTATGATGCTTCGACGGGTAGATAAATTTCTTGGTCAGCTGCCCGATACCGATGAAAATATTCTGATTGTCACCCACGCCGGAGTTATCCGGGCATTCCTCATACTGATAGAGGATTATACGATAAACGAAGTATTTGACACGCCAGTGGCGTATGGAGAGGTAATAACGATTGAAAAAAAGAAGAGGGATACAACGAAATAAAATTATGCTTACCGGACACGGCAACGACCTATACGACTACAACGGAAAAATAATCGCCGACTTCAGCTCGAACATCCCTTACCGGAACGCTTCGGCGCAGATTGCGGCGCATCTATCGGGTTGCCTGCACCTTATCGAAAATTATCCCGACCCGAATGCGCGTACGCTTACACGCGAGATTGCCGCCCACCACAACATTCCTCCGGAAAACGTGCTGGTCACCAACGGCTCGGCAGAAGCGTTTTATCTTTTGGCGCACCTGTTTGCCGGGAAGCACAGCACGATAACCTATCCCGCTTTTGCCGAGTACGAAGATGCCTGTACCGTATATAGGCACACCTTGTCGTTCCTGCCGGTAAACGAACTGTGCGAAAGCAACGATTTCACCGGTAGTGAAACCTTTTGGTTTGCCATCCCCAACAATCCCGACGGTATTATCGTGTCCGATAAAACCATTAAAGCACTTTGTGATAACCATCCGCATACCCGCTTCATCATTGATAACGCCTACGGCGAATTGTGTCCGCAGTGCCGGCCGGTTGTACCCTTGCACGCGCAACACCCAAACCTGATTTCGGTGCATTCGCTCACAAAAACCTTCGCTATCCCCGGCTTGCGGTTGGGTTACATTATCGCCGGCAAATCCATCATAGAACAGCTCCAGCCCCTGCGCACCCCGTGGGCAGTAAATGCGCTGGCGCAGGAGGCAGGCAGTTTCGTGATGAAAAATTACAACCGTTTATTGCCCGACGTCCATGCGTTATGCCGCGAATCGCATCTGTTTCAACAGCAACTTGCAGCACTGTCGCACCTTGAAGTAACGCCGTCGCCGTGCAACTATTTTTTGGTGCAGTTGAAGGAAGGCACGGCATCACAGCTGAAGTCTTACCTCATCAACGAGCACGGCATCCTGATCCGAGATGCCGGTAATTTCCGCGGGCTGTCGCCCCGGCACTTCCGGTTGTCGGTACAGGTGAAAGCAGCAAACGATCGTCTGGTTGAAGCATTGCGTGAATTTTTACAAAAAACGTCCCGATGTACGATTTTATCCTGACCCATCGCGATTTTCTGATTCCGCTTGCAGGCGGTTTTTTGCTCGATGCCCTGTTGGGCGACCCTGCCCGATTACCGCATCCCATCCGGCTGTTTGGTAATATGATTGCTTTTTGCGAACAGAAATTCAACAGAGGTGAGCAGAGAAAGAGAAAAGGTATCGCGGTTGCATCGGCACTGGTCTTCATTGTTTTTGGAGCATTTTATGGCATTCAGTTAGCACTGAAAGATTTTTCCGCAGTAAAAATCACCCTAAATACCCTGCTGTTTTTCTACGCTCTCGGCAACCGAAGCCTGATTACCGAAGCATTGAAGGTGGAACGCCAGGTGCAAAAAACCGATTTGCCCGCTGCCCGCAAGCAGTTGAGCCGGATTGTAGGGCGCGACACGTCGCAGCTCTCGTTCCAACAGATCCGTACCGCCACGCTCGAAACGCTTGCCGAAAACCTGAGCGACGGCGTAATCGCACCGCTATTTTTCTACGCCGTTGGCGGAATTCCGCTGATGATGACATACAAAATGATAAACACATTGGACTCGATGATTGGCTATAAAGGCGACCGGTACAAAGATTTTGGATGGTTTGCCGCACGTATCCTCGACGACGGCGCAAACTTTATCCCCGCACGGCTCACAGCGTTTTTCATGATCTTAATTCCGCCGTCGGCACGTGGATTCCGCTTTATCCGCAAATACGCGCGCCGGCACGCCAGTCCCAATTCAGGCTATCCGGAATCGGCACTGGCAGGCATTCTTGATTGCCGTTTCGGCGGCCCGAATATATATTGCGGGGAACGGGTAGAAAAGCCCTATATCGGAGAAAATAACCGCGAGCTCACACACGGGGATGTTATAAAATCATGCTTCATCAACATCAGGACAAGCCTCTTGATGCTAATCTGCATGGTGGCGGCGTATTGTATTTTTCACGCGGCAACCGGTTTTATCGCATAATTTTTTATACTTTTGGGAGCTGAAATAATGAACACTATGAAATCAAAAAAATCACTTATTATCGGGATTGCTGCGGCGGTTGCAATTGCGGCTACCCTGTTTTTCCTGACAAAAAAAGAAGAGACGCCCGCAACAGATGAAGGTGCTTTTGAAATTTCCTTCAACAAACAAGGGAGCCTGGCATTTTTGTCGGCAAAGGACAACGATACCCTCTCGGTTATAGATATTGAAGTGGCCGATGATAACCAGCGCCGCGCACGGGGACTGATGTACCGGAAATCACTTCCTGCCGATGCCGGGATGTTATTTATCTTCGATACGGAGGAAATTCAAAGTTTCTGGATGAAAAACACCTACATCCCTTTAGATATGCTTTTTATAAATGCCTATAATGAAATTATTACCATTCACGCAAACACCACTCCCCTGAAAGAATGGAACTACTCATCAACACAACCGGCGTTGTACGTGGTGGAGGTAAACGCAGGATATTGCATCCGAAAAAATATTGCTGAAGGAGATAAAATTGTCTTTGAAAGGTAAACCCAAGAAAAAAATTTATGGTTTCTTATTAAATATTGTACCTGTTGCCTGTGCTGTAGGCATAACAGTCATATCGTTGATGTTTACGTGATCGGGGCGGGAAATGGCGAAAAGAATGCAATCCGCAATATCTCCGGCTATAAGGTTATCGAATCCGTCATACACTTTTGCAGCACGGATCTCATCTCCATGGAAACGAACAACGGAGAACTCAGTTTCAACTGCGCCGGGGCAAACTTGCGTAACTTTTATGTTATGCCTGAGCATATCTATCCTCATCCCTTTTGTGAGCGCATCCACCGCATGTTTGGTAGCACAATAAACGTTTCCGTTGGGATAAACCTCTTTTCCGGCAATGGAACCAATGTTTATGATGTGTCCTTTTCCGCGTTCTATCATAAGCGGTGAAACGTGCCGGGTAACGTAAAGCAGGCCCTTGACGTTAGTATCTATCATTCTGTTCCAGTCGTCGGTATCCCCTTCCTGCAGGGTACTCAATCCGGCTGCCAGCCCGGCATTATTTACCAGAACATCAATATCTTTCCAGTTGTCCGGCAAATTTTCTACGGCCGATTTTACTTCAGATTCAACACGAACGTCAAAACAGAGATCCAGAACACGGGTCCCGTTTTTTTCGAGCTCTCCCTTTAAATTTGTCAACCTGTCGCTTCTGCGCCCCGTAATAATAACGTCAAAACCATTGTCGGCCAATCTCCGGGTTGTGGCTTCACCTATTCCCGATGTAGCGCCGGTTATTAATGCAATTTTTTTCTTCATAACGTATAAAATTTAATAAAATCAAAATTACATCAAAAATTGGAGTTTTTTACCTTTATCATCAAAAAATAGACTATTTTTGAAGTTCACTAAATAAAAAATACCTGCATTATGGAAGAAGAATTTATCACCATCAAGACATTTACTTTTCCTGCCGATGTACCCATCGTTCAAACATTCATGGAGATGAGAGGTATCGAAGTGTTCATGAAAAACTTAACAGCAAGCCGGCTGGCTTATAGCATTGGGGATATCGAGATGCAGGTGAAGGCTTCGGATTACGAAGTTGCCAAAAATGCCCTTATAGAAGGAGGTTTTGCCGAACCGGAAGATTTTGTTCTTTAATTTTTTAATCGCTTAGAATTGTATGATTGAGAATAATCTCCCTTATAAAAAGAAAGAATACAGGTATATATTAATTGCTTTGCTGATACTACTCGGGCTGATTCTTTTCAAAGAGTTGCGCATTTACCTGAGCGGTTTTTTGGGAGCAGCCACGCTTTATGTTTTATTGAAAAGGCAAATGATCTATTTAGTGGAAAAAAAGAAAATAAAAAGAGGATTTGCCGCCACACTCTTAACTATTGAAGCTTTGCTGTTATTCTTAGGGCCGCTTACGGGTATTGCTTTTTTGGTTATCGATACCGTATCGGGAATTTCCATTGACCCTAAAGCCATACTTGACAGCTTCAATAACTTTGTTGAGATGATTGAGAAGAAGCTTGATTTTGAAATCTTCACTCCCGAAAATTTATCCAGCCTGCCCAAACTGGGGGGAAACATATTGCAATCGCTGGGTGCAAGTATCTACTCATTGGTAATTAATTCCCTTTTCGCCCTCTTCATACTTTTCTACATGCTCTATAGCTACGATGGTTTTGAGAAGATGGTTAAAGAAATTCTGCCATTCAAAGAAGAGAACAAACAAATTTTGACCGAAGAGACCAAGCTGATCATTCAGGCAAATGCAATAGGAATACCTTTACTGGCCATTATCCAGGGTGTTTTTGCTTATATGGGATATGTGTTTTTTGGGGTGGAAAACGCCTTGCTGTATGCCGTTTTCACGGGATTTGCATCCATCATCCCTATTCTCGGGACGGCTATCGTATGGGTCCCGATCGCACTAAGTATATGGCTTGCAGGAGATATTGGAAGTGCTATTGGGATGACTGCATACGGATTTATGATCATTGGTGGTGTTGACAATGTGGCGCGTTTTCTGCTTCAAAAGGTTTTGGCCGATATTCACCCGTTGATAACTATTTTCGGGGTATTGACCGGTATCCCCATGTTCGGATTCTGGGGCGTTATCTTCGGGCCTTTGCTGCTCTCTCTGTTTGTGCTTTTCTTCAATATGTACCGGCACGAATATATTCCGGGTTCAACGGCGGAACCTCGCGTTACCACCCGAATGAAATCAAAAGAATTCGATATCCTCGGATACAAGAAAAATAAAAAGGAGCAATCCTAGAGCACAATTTTGCCGGCTTACAAACGACAACTTCCTGTAAAATAATTTCAACTTTTTTCAATCTAATCTGTTAGTTAAATGTAATAGTGCGGATTGGGTTAAATTTTTTAAAAGTTAAAATTATGGAAGAGATTGTTAAAGTATTATCTACCGAACATCTTACACACGATGTGATAAGATTGGTTTTAGAAAAACCGGCCGGTATCAATTTTGTTCCCGGCCAAGCTACGGAAGTTGCCATCAATAAACCGGAATGGAAAACCAAAAGAAGGCCTTTTACCTTTACATCATTGACAGATGATGACTTTTTGGAGTTTGTAATCAAAACATATCCTTCTCACAACGGAGTTACCAACGAATTACTGAGTATAAAACCGGGCGACGAATTGATTATCCGCCATATTTTTGGCGCGATAAAATATAAGGGCGAAGGAATATTTATTGCCGGCGGAGCGGGAATCACTCCGTTTATTGCTATTTTGAAGGAGCTTGAGAAAAAGAATGAAATTGGGAATAACAAATTCATTTTTGCCAACAAAGCCAGGGCAGACATCATTCTGGAAGACAAGTTCAATAAACTGTTGGGAAAAAATTTTATAAACGTGCTTTCGGAAGAGATGCTTCCCGAATACGAACACGGTTATGTTTCTGCAGAACTGATTAAAAACAACACCGATATATCCACCAGGTATTATTATTTATGTGGGCCAAAGCCAATGATGAAGGCAGTTGAAGAACAATTGTCAACACTAGGGATTAAACCCGAATTCATCGTGAAAGAGAGCTTTTAAGAATGTGTTTTGAATGGATGAACTGTTGTGCGAAATACGAAACTGCAGAGTCTGTGAAAAGTTTCTTCCCTTAGGTCCTAAACCAATCATCGCGGCAAGCTCTGAGAGCAGAATCGTGGTTGTCGGACAGGCGCCGGGGCGGATTGTCCACGAAACAGGAGTTCCCTGGAACGACAAGAGCGGCGACAATCTACGTGCATGGATGGGGGTTGACAGGCTCACTTTTTACGATCCTGAAAAATTTGCCCTGATGCCGATGGGCTTTTGCTATCCGGGAAGGGGAAAATCGGGCGATTTGCCGCCGCGGCCCGAATGTGCTCCGTTGTGGCACGGAAGATTGCTGGATAAGATGGAAGATGTACGGCTTGTTTTGCTTGTAGGCTGGTATGCACAGAGATATTATCTACGGGATACTGCTAAAACGACCCTGACGGAAACCATTCGTCATTTCGATTCGTACCTGCCCGACTATTTCCCGTTGCCACATCCATCACCACGCAACAACATATGGCAGGCAAAAAACAGATGGTTTGCCGAAAATGTATTGCCCGAACTCAAAATAAGAGTTAAAGCCGCTTTAATTTAGTCGTAGAATCCAAGGATTAACTAACTTTGTTGGCATTGTTTTTGTTATTATAGTAAATAAAAAACTATATTTGTAATCTACTATATAGAAGATAAGGAAGTTAATAAATGGACAACAATTTTTCTCAACGAGTCAGGGACATCATGGCATACAGCCGTGAAGAAGCCGAGAGACTGCAAAACAATTATATCGGGCCGGAACACTTGATGCTCGCCATTCTCCGCGATGGGGACGGAATGGCCATCCAGGTGCTTCAGGACTTTGATGTGGACATAAAGCATTTAAAAAATTATATCGATGACAGGTTCCGTCAGATCCAGGAACCGTACGACGGGACCCGCGAATTAGTCATCAACAAAAGTACGGAAAAGACGTTAAAGATGAGTATATTGGAGGCAAGGCTCACAAAAAGTGCGGAAACCGATTCGGAGCACATCCTGTTGGCTTTGCTGAAGGAAAAAAATACACCCATTAACGACATTCTGCAACAGTTTCATCTCGATTATTCCAGCGCATTTTTATATGTGAAAAGCATACTCGACGCGCGTGCTGAAAGTAATGCGGATGCTCCGTCCATGGGCCCGAACTTTACCGATGACGATGACGATGAGCAAGGCGGAAGATCATCTTTCAACCCTGGCGGGCAACAAGGTGGCCAATCACAGGCAAAGAACCCTGCTTCAGACACGCCGGTGCTTGATAATTTCGGGACTGACATTACCCGTGCCGCAATGGAAAACCGTCTCGACCCGATTGTGGGACGGGAAAAGGAAATCGAGCGTATTGCCCAGATACTGAGCCGCCGCAAGAAAAACAACCCCGTCCTCATTGGTGATCCCGGCGTAGGAAAATCTGCCATAGTGGATGGGCTGGCGCTGCGTATCGTACATAAAAAAGTATCGCGCGCCATGTTTGACAAACGCGTGATTGCGCTCGATATGGCTTCCATTGTCGCCGGAACTAAGTATCGTGGTCAATTTGAAGAGCGTATCAAAGCCATCCTGAATGAACTGTCGAAAAACCCGAACATCATTCTCTTTATCGACGAAATCCATACCATCGTCGGTGCCGGAGGTGCTGCCGGATCGCTGGATGCAGCAAACATGCTGAAACCTGCTCTGGCTCGCGGGGAAATTCAGTGTATCGGCGCTACCACGCTCGACGAATACCGCAAGAACATTGAGAAAGACGGTGCGCTGGAACGTCGTTTCCAGAAAGTAATCGTTGACGCAACCACACCCGAAGAGACGTTGCAGATCCTCCGGAACATCAAAGAGCGATACGAAGACCACCACAACGTTCGTTATACCGACGAAGCATTGGAGGCGTGTGTGAAATTGACGGAGAGGTATGTTTCCGACCGTACTTTCCCCGATAAGGCTATCGACGCCCTGGATGAATCCGGTGCGCGCGTTCATATCTCCAACATCTCCATTCCTAAGGTAATAGAAGAGATGGAGGAAGAACTGAAAGCGGTGGAACAGATGAAAAACGACGCGGTGAAGGCTCAGAAATATGAATTGGCGGCCAGCTATCGCGACAAACAGCGCCAGCTCCTGCTAGCTTTGGAAGCCGAAGAACAGCGCTGGCAAAAAGAGATCAAAGAGAAACCGGAAATCGTTGACGAAGAAAAAATTGCCGAAGTAGTGGCTATGATATCGGGCGTACCGGTACAACGGATTGCCCAGGCCGAAGGCCAGCGCTTGCTGGAAATGAAAAACGAACTGAAAGCGCAGGTTATCGGCCAGGACGAAGCGGTGGACAAGATAGTGAAAGCCATCCAACGAAACCGTGTGGGACTCAAAGACCCCAACAAGCCTATCGGCACATTCATGTTCTTAGGCCCGACCGGTGTCGGGAAAACACATCTGGCAAAAAAACTGGCGGAATACCTGTTCGACTCGCACGAAAACCTTATCCGTATCGATATGAGCGAATATATGGAGAAGTTCAACGTTTCCCGCCTGGTAGGAGCGCCTCCCGGATATGTGGGTTACGAAGAAGGCGGGCAGTTGACCGAAAAAGTGCGTCGCCGTCCCTACTCCGTTGTGCTGCTGGACGAAATAGAAAAAGCACACCCCGACGTGTTCAATATCCTGCTTCAAATCCTGGACGAAGGGCACATTACGGATAGCTTGGGTCGCCGGATTGATTTCAAGAACACCATATTGATCATGACTTCTAATATTGGTACACGCCAGTTGAAAGATTTCGGCCGCGGGATCGGATTTAGCACCAACAGCGATGTTACCGATACCGAATATTCGCGAAGCATTATCCAGAAAGCATTGAATAAAGCATTTGCTCCTGAATTTTTGAACAGGGTGGACGATATTGTGATGTTCGACCAATTGAGCAAAGAGTCCATCTTCAAGATTATCGATCTGGAACTCAATGGACTGTATAAACGGATCAAAGAGTTGGGTTACAGGGTTGAACTCACTGCCGAAGCCAAAGAGTTTCTTGCCGACAAAGGTTACGACGTTCAATTCGGCGCCCGTCCGCTAAAACGTGCCATCCAGAAGTATGTAGAGGACGAAATGGCAGAGATGATCCTGCGTACCGGCATCAAAGAGGGCGAAACCGTTCTGGTGGATTTCGACAAGGAACAACAGAAGATTGTAATGAAAGTGGCGGAGCACGAGAAGATGGAGCACAATTAACAGACACCAATCACTACCTTTTTCAGTGGGAACATGAACATGTCCTACAAATATAAAGTCTAAAAAAAATATGAAAGTTGAAGTTTGGACAGATATTATGTGTCCGTATTGTTACATAGGCAAGATTCATTATGAACAAGCTTTGCAGCAATTCGCACACGCCAATGAAGTTGAACTGGTTATAAAAGCTTTCCGGTTGAATCCGAATTTACCCGATAAAGGGAACGGTTATTCCGTAGTGGATTATTTATTAAAGACGGCCGGCCTTTCGGAAAACAATTTGAAACAGATGTTTGCTTATATCGAGCAACTGGCAGAGAATGCGGGCGTAAAATTCAACTTGCCGAATGCAATTGCAGCCAATACACTTGACGCCCATAGGCTGGTAAAACTGGCAGCGAAAAAGAACCTGGACTCTAAGGTTCTATCACTCATATCGAAAGCCTATTTTGAGGACGCACAAGATTACAGCGACATTAACTTGTTGACCGAGATTGGAATAAAAGCAGGGCTTGATGAAGCGGAAATAGATCAGATGTTTGCCGGGGACGACTTCAAAGCCGAAGTGGAACGCGATATTCAGGAAGCCCATCAATTGGGAATAGATACGGTTCCCACTTTTCTGTTCGAACGTAAACAGGCGATCATCGGAGCAGAACCGGTACAGGTTTTCCTGGATGCACTCAAGACAACAAACATCACTCTTGGCGATATGGAGGTAAGGAAGGGGAAATCGTGCAACGCAGACGGGACATGTGAAATATAGGGCAAAAAATTAAACGATGGAGTTTTTACGTATAGAGCAATCGGACAAGGGCAGGTGGAACAAGGTATGGGAATTGTATGAATCAAGCTTTCCTATTGCCGAAAGGCGGAAAGAGACAGACCACGTCAGGGCCTGTTCCGATCCGCAATTTTATCCGTTATCGGCCTGGGAGGATGGCGAGCTAATCGGGTTGATGTTTTATTGGGAGTGGGACAGGTACCGGTATCTGGAATATCTGGCGATCAGCCCCCAATTGCGGGGGCACGGTTTTGGTTCGCAATTGCTTCGTTACTTACGCGACTCCGACCACACCATCATCCTCGAAATAGATCCGCTGATAAACGAGTTATCGGTAAGGCGGCTCCAATTTTACGAACGTGCCGGATTTACTCTCACGCCTTACCGGTTTGTACATCTGCCTTACCGCCTGGAAGGGCAACCCATTGAGTTGCTGATTCTCAGTTACCCGAAAATGATTACCAAAGAACAGCACAACAGTTTTTTGAAATTTCTGGGCAAGCACGTGATTTTGTATTGCGAAGGCTATCCGTTTGAGCAGCAGTAACGGTATTCATTACACATCAATGCAGCTCCGGAATAACCACCTCCAATGTAATGTTGATATTTTTGAATCCCATCTCCTGCAGAAGTGATTTTACTGCAAGTTCTGCCTGGTTATTGGCATCTTTCAGTACTCCTTGTTTTATAGCGTCTTGCCTCATCGTCTCTTTTTCTTCAATCAAGGCATTGTTGTAATCCGATATTTTTATGGGATTGAATGCGTTATCGCTTTCATCGTAAACTTTCACGCTGTTTTCATCAATAACGATATCGAAAATCTGTGCGCGAGGCATTGAAACATGAACATTTGCACCGTTGATATTCACTTTTATTTTGCTGAAATCCACACCTGCCTTAAGATACCCGTTGTATTTCAGCAGAAAATATTTATCGGTAAGCGGAACGCTGATGTTTAGTATTTTGAAGTTATCCTTAAATCCGATAACACCCGAGTAGCTATACTTAACGGTAGCCAGCTCCTGGATATGAACAATTTTGCTAAGAACAGTAGAAGTGTCGTATCTCTTTTCCCGGGCTTCGTTCATTTTATTTATTCCCAGCAACAGCGCCAAAACGATTGTCGTACCCAGAAAGAAATAAGTTGAATAACTCGTTTTTTTCATTGATCTTGTTTTTTATTTTTCCTTCATTTTCAGAGTAATGAAGTGCTTGCTAATGTAGCTCCAAAGCCTGCCTGATATCTTCAAAAAGCGAATCCGCGCTCTCCAGGCCCACCGATAACCGTATGGTTTTATCACTTATATCCATAGCCTCTCTCTGGGTTTGGGAAAAACTTCCGTAAATAGTGCTGGCAGGATGAATAGCAAGGCTTTTGTTATCGAATAAATTTGTCGCCCGCCGTATCATTTTCAGGTTATCCAGAAATTGGAAACAGGCATCTTTCGATGCCAGGCCGAACGTCAGCATCGCTCCCGGATTCTCACCGAATTGGCGGCAACTTACTTCGTAAAACGGGTTTCCAGGCAGTCCCGGATAGTTGACCGATTCAATACTTTTCAACTTCTGTAAACGTTTTGCCAGTTCAAGGCATGTACGGCTTTGCCTTTCGTAGCGCAGATGCAATGTTTCAAGTCCGATTGTCTGCAGATGCGCTGTCCCCGGATTCATGTATGCCCCAAAATTCCGGTGAATTTCCTTGCGCAGTTTATAATTAAACGCATAATTCTTATGAACTTTAGCCAGTTCGTTGAGGCTTTTATTTTTTGTCCAGTCAAAAGTGGCATAATCGACAATAAGCCCGCCTATGCTGGTAGCACCACCCGATATATATTTTGTGCTGGAGACCACTTCCACATCTATCCCGAAACTTCCGGCTTTAAAAACAGAAAAAGAGACCAGGGTCGTATCCGCGATCAACGGTATGTTCTTTTCATGCGCTAACTCACTTATAACGGAGAGGTCAGCAACCTCCATTTGCGGATTGGTGATAATCTCTAAAAATATTCCGCACGTATTTTCGTCGATATTCTCAAGGATCTCTTTTTCGCTCGTTAAATCACAGAATCGAACCTCTACGCCAAAGGTTCTCAGTGTATTTGCAAAAAAAGAATAGGTGTTCCCGAACAAATGGGGCGAAGTGACAATATTGGCCCCGTTGTACGCAATAGACATGAATACGTTACTAACGGCCGCCATTCCCGAGTTGAGAGCCGTAACATTAAAAGCTCCGGTAATCTGTTTCACCCGTTCTTCAAAGTAATGAACGGTGGGATTCGAAATCCGCGAATAGGTGTGATCCGTTGTCTTCCCGCAAAATGCCGCCTCCATGTCCGAAGCGCTTTTAAACTCGTATGCGGCAGCATTATAAACCGGCATAGAAAGGGAACCATAAACGTCCGGCTTGGGATAAGGAACATTGAGTAAATAATCTTCAAAATCTAAATCATCCATCTCTTCAGAATTTAAGGCTACAAAGATACAAAAATGATACGGTCAACTTGAAATTAGCCCGAAACAAAATCAGAAAGTACTTTTTGATAAAGCTCAGCCACTCTTTCCGCTTTTTCATCCCAGGAAAATTTTTGTTGCAGAGATTTACAATTCAGTGACAACTCTTCCAATAGTTCACGATCATCAAATAGCGCATTTAATTGTTCGGCAAAATCAATAGTTGATTTTTCAGGGTTTGTGAGTGGAATTTTACGTCCGACAGTTTTATCGATTACTGCTCCAAAGCCGCAGGCATCGAAACACAATACGGGTAAACGATTACTTATAGCCTCTAATACGACGGTAGAAGTATCTTCACTTACGCTTGTAAAGAAGAAAAGCTGTGCTTCACGCATAGCTTGCTGTACGATTGCATGAGGTTTGTTGCCGTGCCATACTACCTGATCAGAGATGCCCAGGCTTGTAGCAAGCTGTTTTGCATCACTTTCCTGAAGCTCATCTCCCTGTCCATAAACATTTAGAATGATTTGTTTATTGTTTGTTGCCGCCAAAGCTCTCAATGCCAACGGCAACTGTTTGCGAAAATCGAATTTTCCAACCCACATCACGTTAAAATCCTCACTGTAGAATCTTTTCGTTGGAACATTGTCTGTAATAAAACAACCGGTTTCCGGAATTAGGACAGACTCTGTCTGCTTGTATTTTTTTATGGCACAATACGAATCAGGTATGGAACTAATTAACAGATTAGCCCGTTTCATCGCTTTATTCACCCGGACATCATACTTGATCTGGAATTTATTGATGAAATTTTTCAAACGGATAAAAAGCCGCATCTTTAGTCCTGCTCCCTGCAGGTATGCGACAGGAAATTGCTTTAGGCCTCCTATAGGGCCCCATACAAAGGGAATACCCTCTATTTTCCACAAGTAACCCGGCTCTCTGAACCCAATCATATTCAATTGATGCAAAATATCTATCTTGTGTTCGGCAATAATCTGCTCTGCCATTTGGAGCGTTTTCTTTTGCCAGTTTTTATAATGAGTATAAAACCTCCAGTCGCCCTGTTTTTCACACATTTCTCTTGCTTTCCCCGATATCGGATTGTAATAAAAATGCATATTTTCTGCCTGAGGTAAAGTTGCGAGGACAGCCTCTATCCTCTCCCGGAATTCCCCTTCACTAATGATATATAATTCACAGTGTTTGGCTAAATACACGCACCAGTTCCAACCCATACCGGGTTCACTACCCCTATCAGGTGAACAGGCATAAGCGTTAATGAGGACTTTTATCTTTCCCATTTTGTAATTGACTTGCAATGAATAAACTGTAAAATCAGCTTTTTCCGGGTATGTGATTTACTTTACTCTGTGGCCTTTCAGCTGATACGTGTTACCATAAGGTGTTTCATCGTCCTCAAACTGTATCTCAAGATAAATACTGTCGGAATTAATTATTTTCCCGTTAAAAACTTTTACACCAATTCTGTAGGAGCAATGTTCACAAATGGATTTTTGCGTCTCAAAAGTTCCGTTCTCGTGATTTGCAGAAACTTTAACCTGAAAATTCCAAAAATATTTGGAAGTATCGTTGATTGTGACAGAATCCGTTTTCGACGGAAAATCACTGGAAATTAGTAATGGAAATATCCCGTGAATAGGAGTATTGTCTATGTAAGCCATAACCTCCCATTCTCCATTTAAAGAACTGGTTAGCGCTATTTTTTCTTCATCCTTCTCGCATGATGTAATAACAGCTGCTACCATCAACAAAATTACATATATTATCTTATTCATCTGTTCTCCGGCCTCCGCTTAAATTATTTAATGACTATTTGTTTTATTTGCAATCGGTCATCGCTTTCCACCTTCACGATATATGTTCCGGATGGTATTGTCCTGTCAATCGTAGTGTGATAACCTATTACAGGTATGCTGAGTATCTTTTGTCCGTTTTGATTTAAGACCGACATGGTTGCGGAAGAAGATATTGAGCCTTTACAATTTGCACATATACGATCGAACGTATCTTTATAAATACTTATGGAGGGATCGGGCACTACTACCTCATCGGGTTTTTCACCGGGTTTCGGCTCCGTCGTTATCCTTGCCCTCCCGATAATTTGTTCGGGAAGTATGGCCGGCGACAGGGTTGGATCATCTCTGTTTGTTTCTATACCGGCTACCGGCTCAATGTTTTTATAAATCCACCAGCTGTTTTTTGAATAACCGTCTTTATTCGTGAAATTAACGCTGTTATTGGCTATGGTGATGTTAAAAGATTTTCCCAATTGTTCCTCATACCAATTACACCCGATAATGGCAACATTAGTAAAATAATTTTTCTTTCCGTACACTTTATTGTTCCTCAATGTTATATTATTACCGCCGGCAACGGCAATTCCATATTGCCCGGGATCTACTAAGATGTTATCTTCCGCTATTTGATAAGAGCCGCCAATGTCTCCTAAAATAATTCCGCCCCCCGACGGCGACGGACCACCGCCTCTTATCCAGTTTCCTTTCACCGTTATCGGACTTTGAGGCGTACCGTTTGATTGGTTTACATTAATAAGATCACCGGGTGAACTTTCTCCGAAAATATTTTCCGAAACATTGTAGCTAACACTGTTTCCGGCACCATTTACCCTGTCAAACAAAACAACAAACCCGTTGTTGGTATCATTGCTATTCTTTAAAAGCCCGCCCACATTTTTCACATCGTTGTAATCAAACCTTACTCCCTGCGAATTATGTGCGGTTAGAGCAGTATGCACGTTTTCAAACCAATTATCTATAATTGTAATATTCTTGCAATTATCCAGATAAATGCCCCTTTTTGACGAAGAACTGAATTTATTGTTCTTTATAACCACGTTTTCGCAGCTATACAGGGCTATAATATCCTTTTCACTGTTTGAAAACTCCAGCCCTTCAATCACAAAATTACTTTTGCCTACGTGCTGTATGGCCGGAGCCTTGATGTATGCCCCTGTATATCTGGAGCCTTGCCCGTAAGATAAATGAGCGGCAAAACATAAGAATATTATATTCAGCGCTATGATTTTTAGACTTTTTTTCATTGAATACCTTTTGATTTTACTTATTATTCGCATCATACGATACAGAAAATATAAAATTAAGAATAAAGATTATATTAAATGATTAATCACGTTACAAAATTACGTACAAATTTTCTATTATAGTGCTAAATTACAACCAAATAACACAATTTACACACAATTAGACATTGTTACTCTTTATTAACAATGCGTCTTTTTTACTACTTATATTTTTCCATTTAGAGTCGGTTTATATTGTTTTTTATACACTTCCCTGCTATTGGCATTTTGCAGTGATATTTCGTGTTTATATATAATATTTTGTAAGTGAAAATTGAATTAATTAGGATAATTGGAGCATTTTTTTGTCAGGCAATTAACTAAATTAGATAAAAAAAACAGGATTCAAAGAAATAAGTAAAAAAATACGCAATTTACAAGAAAACTATTATTTAATTGATTGTATGTATTTTAACGGAACAGTATAAAATCCTTACCCGAAATACTCACCCATTTCCTCCTCACTATTTTGTATGTTTTGCACATAAAAGCTTTTTTAAAATATACATCTCATTCTTAATGGATTGTAAATTCATTTTGCCTGTGTAGTTATAATTTAACAATAAAATTAATCCGGAAATACAAAAAAATGTTCATATAGTCCTAACATCTCCCCTCCTTTCTTTCTTAATTTTGCCTGCAGTGCAAACAAGTTTTTTTTAATTGTCGCACCAACTAATGTTTAACATAAAGCTTCTGCTTAAAGCAGAAAGTTGTTCTGAAAGTCTGAAAAAAATTTCAATCGATAGCTGCAAACTGCGGGTATCTGTTTGATGATACGAATAAAGAAAGATGATTCAGCTAAATTAAAAATCACAGTATGAAAAAAAACAGTTATTTGCTTATCCTCATAGCCGGGTTGACTATTTCGTGTTCTACGGTAACAGACATAGCCTATTTTCCTCAATTCGATAAAGAAATAAATACCGTCAACGAAACACTGTATAATGTCCGCATAAAGCCAAAAGATTTACTGTCAATTACCGTGGTAAGCAGTGAACCTGAGGCTTCCAGAAGATATAATCTTTTTACACCGCAAATACAGGAACTCACAAGATCACTTAATTCGCAACCCACAATCCAAAGTTATTTAGTTGATAACGACGGAAATATCGAGCTTCCTATACTGGGAATCCTAAATGTGAAAGGGCTGAATACGAAAGAGCTGGAATCACTTATTGAGAAACGGCTAAAGCCATTTTTTACTGAAGAGATGCCAATCATTACCATTCGCATTTTAAATTATTCGGTAAACGTTTTAGGCGAAGTACTCCGTCCGGGAAAATTTGAGACTACCAACGAACGGATGACCATTTTTGAAGGATTGGCATTAGCAGGTGATATGACTATTTATGGCAGGCGTGATAATGTAAAAGTACTGCGCGAAGAGGTGAATGGGGAGAGAAAAATTTACACAGTAAACCTCAGCGATAAAAATGTTTTCAATTCTCCCGCTTATTTCCTGGAACAGAACGATGTTGTGTATGTGGAACCCAATCAGTCGAGGGCTAATTCGTCAAAGTACGGTGCTGCTGAAACTTATCGAATATCAACATTGTCCGTTTTGATTTCATTAGCCACTTTGGCAGCCACGATCTACAGTATCACCCGAATCACCAGATAATTGAATACTTTATCAATATAATATTATATAAACAAAATATAAATAATGAAGAATTACTCCGAAGTGGAAGAAGAATACAGTATGCTTGCTGAAAAACCGATTGACGTCGTGGGCATATTGATGAAGTATCTCTCTTACTGGAAATGGTTTTTAATTTCCATATTCGCCTGCATTACCATTGCCGCAATCTATCTTTTTTACGCGTTACCGCAGTTTAAGGTAGAGACCTCAATTTTATTTAAAGACGATCGAAGAGGAGGCGGGGCTTCTGAAATGAACGTATTTAAGGAGATGGGTATTGTAACACAAAAGAACAACGTGGACAATGAGATTGAGATTTTAAAAAAATCATTAATTGTAGAGAGTGTTGTGAGAAAACTCGGGATTTATGCGTCATATACAGAGATAAAACCATTTAAAATTGCTCAGATAACAGGATTGGATAAATTTATCCCCGGGTTTCCAAAACGAAAAACGAGAATTTTATACGGAGATGAAACTCCTGTTCTTATAAATATACCTGAAAATGTACTTAATAATTTAGAAAAAAATATCGTTTTCGATGTAATGGCAGAACCGACCGGCAACTACGAGTTTTCCGGCTCCTATAACGATAAAAAGTACCATATAAAAGCAACATCATCAGATAGTGTGGTCATTTTTCCGTTCGGCAGTTTACAAATGAAAGAACGCAAGATAAAACCGGCAGAAAGCATGTCCGTAAGGGTGGAAATTCAACATCCCATGAATGTTGCCGCCCGATACCTGAATTCATTGAAAATAGAGCTGACTTCAAAAAACTCGTCTGTGGCAAATCTTGCTTTGACCTGCCCAAACGGAATGTTGGGAAGGGATTTCCTAAAAGAATACATCGATACCTATAACGAACAGGGGATAAGGGACCAGATTGAACTTGCCGATAAAACGTCGCAGCTTATTGATGAACATCTGTCGAAACTGAGTGATGAGCTTAGTTCTGTGGAAACGCAGGTACAGGACTTCAAACAATCGCAAGGATTAACCGATATCTCCTCACAGGCAGATGTTTACAATGCGCAAATGGCCAATGTCGGACAAATGAAAACAGAGGTAGAAACTCAATATGCGATTGTTTCAAACCTGAACAGTTATGTGCAGGGAATAAGCAATCACAACCAACTTATTCCCGCAAACTCCGGGATCAACAGTACCGCTTTAACTGCTCAGATTAATGCCTATAATGATTTGGTTTTAGAACGGAACAAGCTTTCACGTATTGCTTCAGGCAGCAATCAATCCATGATTGACCTGAATAACCGGATAGAATCCACGTTCAATTCCGTAAAATCGGGCCTGCAGAACGAAAAGAATAATCTGGAAATTCAACAACGCGATATTTCTGCTATGTATTATCAGAATAACGCGCGGATAAGAGCCATCCCCCGCCAGGAACGGGTCTATTTCGACATAAAACGCCAGCAAAATATCAAAGAAGAATTGTTTCTCTACCTCCTTCAGAAGAAAGAGGAAAAATACATGAATATGGCTTCGGTTGAACCAAATTCCAAACTGGTAGATAATATACGTATTTTGGGTGAAGTGTCGCCAAACAAAAAAATAGTCGGATTATTGTTCTTGGCAATTGGGCTGATTATACCGATTGCAAGCATTAAGATTAAAGATTTGTTACGTTATCAGATCAGCAACAAAGAAGAGCTGGAGGCGCTGACCTCGGTGCCTGTTTTAGGCGAAATCCCTCAGATTTCTCACACCGAACATGTCGTTATCAAAGAAAACAACAACGACAATTTTAGTGAGATGATGAGGCTGTTGAGAGCCAATCTGTTATTCATCATCGACAGTAAGGAGAAAAAGGTAATCAATATGCTGTCAAGCATCAGCGGCGACGGGAAAACATTCATTACCATCAATATGGCTATGAGTTTAGCCCTGCTCGATAAAAAGGTGTTGATTATTGAACTCGACATCCGTAAACCCAGACTGTCGGAATATCTCGGAATAGACAATAAAAAAGGAATTACCCTGTATCTGTCCGGGAACCTGAACAAAGAAGAACTGGTGAAACCCTTGGATATTCATCCTAATTTATCTGTTATTACGGCCGGATCCATACCTCCCAATCCCAACGAATTATTGGCTAAACCATTGTTGGATGAGCTGGTCAGTGACCTGCGAAATGATTTTGATTATATCATTATAGATACAGCACCTGTGGGTGTGGTTTCCGATAGTTTTTTACTGAATCGCCTTGCCGATGTAAACCTTTATGTGGTCCGTACAAATCATACGCCTAAAAAGTACATCGAAGAAGCGGAAATGTACTTCAAGGAAAATAAACTTACCCGAATGTACTTCGTCCTGAACTCGGTAAACATGAACGCCATTGCATATCGTTACGGATATGGCAAAAAATATGGATACGGATATGCATAAAAATTTATAGTAAAACAAACATGCAATGAAAATGAAACTTAATGGCGCAAAAATAATAGACCTTCCGAAAAATTTAGACAGAAGGGGAAATTTATCTGTGATTGAAGAACTCAGGAACATCCCTTTTAAAATAAAACGGGCGTATTGGATTTACGATGTGCCGGGAGGAGAAGTGAGAGGCGGCCATGCATACAAACGAAATCAGGAATTTATTGTTGCCCTTTCGGGCAGTTTCGATGTGATACTCGACAATGGAAAGGAACAGCAGACATTCTCCCTGAATCGATCTTATTATGGGCTATACGTTCCCAAGGGGATGTGGAGACAAATGCAAAACTTCTCAACAAACTCCCTGGCGCTCATCTTAGCATCCATCAAGTTCGATATCACGGATTATATATATGATTACGAATTATTTAAAAAATTGGCAAATGAAAAAGACGAACATCTATGATTGTTCTATAATAGAAATAGACAAACACCATCACGAGAAAGGAAATATCAGTGTAGTTGAAAACGGCAGGACCGTCCCTTTTGATGTCAAGCGTGTGTATTATCTCTATGATGTTCCCGGCGGGGAGTCGCGGGGCGGCCACGCTCACAAAGAACTGCAACAGTTCATTGTCGCGGCCAGCGGCAGTTTTGATGTAACATTAGATGACGGCGAATTAAAGAGGACTTTCACCATAAACCGGCCGTACCGTGGCTTACTTGTTGTTCCCGGCATCTGGAGGGAATTAGACAATTTTTCTTCCGGTTCAGTCTGTCTGGTCTTAGCATCTTTGGAATATTCTGCCGACGATTATATAAGAGATTACAACGAATTTAAAGAATTTAAAAAATGATATATATCCATCCAAGAACGGATGTTCTCTCCCAAAAAATAGGGGAGGACACAACTATCTGGCAATTTTGTGTGATTTTACCCGATGCGCAAATTGGAAGCAATTGCAACATTTGTGCGCATGTATTCATAGAAAACGATGTGGTCATAGGCGACAATGTAACTATTAAAAGCGGCGTGCAGCTGTGGGACGGGGTAACCATTGAAGATAATGTATTCATCGGCCCTGATGTAACATTTACCAATGAATTAATTCCAAGATCGAAAGCGCATGATACATCCAAATTTAAACCCACATTGGTAAAAAAAGGAGCGTCTATCGGCGCAAACGCAACAATACTTCCGGGACTCGTGATTGGAGAGTATTCCTTTATCGGCGCCGGAAGCGTCATTACAAAAGACGTTCCCGATTATTCGCTTTGGTACGGAAATCCTGCCACGCAAAAAGGATATGTAACCGAAGAGGGAGTTTTGCTGGATATGGACAAACGGGACAAGAATGGTGTGAAACACGTATTAAAAATTGACAAGGATGATCAAGTTTCTTGATATACAGAAAATTACACAGAGATACTCTGATGAAATTCACCAGGCTGCATCCAGAGTAATAGATTCCGGCTGGTATCTGCTTGGTGAAGAGAGCAAACGGTTCGAAAAGAACTATGCCGGATTTATCGGGACCGATTATTGTGTAAGCGTTGCCAACGGCCTGGATGCCTTGCGGATAATTTTAAAGGCTTACATGGAATTAGGCATCATGAAAGAAGGGGACGAAATTATTGTTCCCGCAAACACTTTCATTGCCTCGATACTTGCCATAACCGATAACAGATTGGTTCCCGTGTTGGTCGAACCCGATATCCGGACTTATCAGCTTGACGACACCAAAATTGAAAAGGCCATTTCTCCTAAAACAAAGGGGATTATGATCGTTCACCTTTACGGACAATGCGCTTACACCGGAAAAATCGGAGAAATATGCAAAAAATACAATTTAAAACTTATCGAAGACAACGCTCAGGCAAGCGGATGTAAATTTAACGGAACGGTTACCGGTTCTTTAGGGGATGCAGCCGGACACAGTTTTTATCCCGGTAAAAACCTGGGAGCTTTTGGTGACGGTGGAGCAATCACCACCAACGACAAGAAATTGGAAGAGACGGCACGGGCATTGGCCAATTACGGCTCAAACGAAAAATATATATTTAACTATCAGGGACTTAATAGCAGGTTGGACGAAATCCAGGCAGCTATCTTGGACGTAAAACTGAAATACTTAAACAAAGACAATTTACGAAGAAAAGAAGTTGCACGTTACTACCTGACACACATCAACCATCCGGAAGTTATATTACCCGAAGTAAATAACTGGGATGCACACGTATTTCACTTGTTTGTCATACGCTCGCCCCATCGTGATGATTTGCTTCAATACCTCAACAATAAGGGAATTCAGGCACTTATTCACTATCCGGTTCCACCACACAAACAAAAAGCATATAAAGATTGGAACAACTTGCATTTGCCGGTCACCGAGAAAATTCACAACGAAGTCCTGAGCCTGCCGATAAGCCAGGTTATTACGGATGAGGAAGTAACTAAAATTACAGAATGCATTAATGCATATAAAAACTGATTATGAATGTATTAAGGAATATGGAAGAATCTGTAAACCGGTTTTTGAACTTGTCGTATTTACTATTTGCTAAATCGATTCGTAAAATCAGATCCTTCTGGTATTCCCGAAAAATTGACACCGGTGGTGGTAAAATAACATTGCACGCGCCATTCGTAAACATAAAAATAAAGAAGCACAAAAACGCTTCCATGCATATCAAAGGAAATTTAAATACTATGTCGCATATGGGAAATAAAAATCCGATCTACATTGAGCTTGAAGAAAATTCGACATTAAAAATTAATGGTGATTTTCTAATCGGACAGGGTGTGAGAATTTTCCTGAAAAATAATTCAACGCTGAGTATTGGCGGGAAAGAGAAGGAATCTGATTCGGGCATTTCGGGCGATACGCTTATAATGGCTTATAAAGAGATACACATTGGAAAAGATTTTTTATGTGCATGGAATGTATTTATCAGCGACTCCGATTGGCATCAGATCAAAGGACAAGACCACCAAGCCGGTGTTTTTATCGGAGATCATGTCTGGATAGCCAACAGCAATAACATTTTAAAAGGATCAAACATCGGCAATAACTGCATTGTAGCCAGTAATTCAAAAACAATAAATTCCGTTTTTCCGGATAATGCCTTGATTGGCGGGATTCCGGCAAAGCTATTGACCCGGAATATTGACTGGAACAGAGATATAGATAAAGTTTAAAAGATGAACAAACAGCAATCGTCATACCGGCAAATCATGAAAGCCACTTCCCTTTTTGGCGGAGTCCAGGTTTTTCAGATTATCATTTCGGTGATCCGTTCAAAATTTGTAGCAATATTACTGGGACCATCCGGTATGGGTATTGTGGGATTGCTGACCTCAACAACGGGCCTGGTGGCGGGACTTACCAATTTCGGATTAGGAACGAGTGCCATAAAAAATATTTCAGAAGCAAACGCTACCGGCGACGAAAACCGGATTTCAACCGTTATCTCCGTTATGCGCCGGCTGGTTTGGATTACCGGAATTTTAGGTGCGGTTGTAACACTTGTTTTTTCGTCCTGGCTCAGCCAATTCACTTTCGGTAACCGGGAATACACGCTGGCTTTTGTGTGGATTTCCATCACACTGCTTTTTAACCAGTTAAGCGCCGGAGAATTGGTATTGCTGCAAGGACTTCGAAAGTTGCAGGAACTGGCAAAGGCAAATATTTACGGCAGTATTGCCGGGTTGATAATCACCGTTCCCTTGTATTATAAATTCGGTGTAAAAGGAATTGTGCCTGTAATTGTTATTACGGCGTTGATTACCCTGTTTTTCTCGCGGTATTTTACCAAAAAGATAAAAATAAATAAAACAAAACTAACCAAAGAGATTACTATTACCGAAGGCAAAAGTATGTTGGTGATGGGCTTTATGATTAGTTTAAGCGGATTAATCTCATTGGCCGTAGCCTATATTTTGCGCATATATATAAACAGGACCGGCAATATAGCCGATGTGGGACTTTACAATGCAGGTTTTACGATTATCAACACGTATGTAGGAATGATTTTCACAGCTATGGCCACCGATTATTATCCGAGGCTGGCCGCAGTTGCACAAAGCAACGACTTATGCAGGCAAAATATCAATCAGCAGGCAGAGATTGCCATTCTCATTTTGGCACCTATCCTTATGGCTTTCCTGATATTTATCAATTGGGCGGTTATTTTGCTCTATTCATCGCAGTTCCTGGCCGTAACGGGTATGATATATTGGGCTGCGTTGGGAATGTTTTTTAAAGCGGCAAGTTGGGCTGTGGGATTTGTTTTTCTGGCAAAAGGGGCAAGCAAGATTTTCTTTTGGAGCGAATTAGTTTCAAATGCATATGGATTACTATTCAGCATTTTGGGGTATCATTGGGGCAATTTATCGGGATTAGGATTGGCATTTCTCATCAGTTATTTTGTTGCGCTCATTCAGGTATTCGTGATCGCCAAACTAAAATACCAATTCTCGTTCACGCCGTCGTTCGTGAAAATTTTTATCATCCAATTCTCGCTGGCGCTGATAAGTTTTGCAATAGTCAGTTTAATAAGCAAACCCTACACGTACATTTTCGGGATAGTTCTTATCGGAATTTCCTGCTGGTATTCATACATAGAATTGGAAAGTAGAATTGGAGTGAAAGAACTTGTTCGGGAATTTATACAAAAAGCAAGAAAAAGATAACAAATTATGAGCAGTATTAACACACCGTTGGTTTCGGTAATCATCATAACGTACAACAGCTCAAGATACGTGTTGGAAACGTTGGAAAGCATAAAATCCCAGTCGTGGAAATACATTGAGCTGATAATCAGTGACGATGCTTCTAAGGATAATACGGTTCAACTTTGTCGGGACTGGATAAAAGAAAATAGGGAGCGATTTGTGGAATCGAAGATAATTACAGTGGAAATGAATACGGGAATTAGCGCCAATTGTAATCGCGGATTACAGGCCACCACGGGCGAATGGATAAAATTGATTGCCGGAGACGATGTCTTGATGAATAATTGCATCGCCGATAATTTAGAGTACGCGCGGCGTCTCCCCGAAGCCTCTTTCATAGTATCGGATATGACGGAGATTGACGAAAACAGCGTACCAATCGACAAAAAAAACATCAATGAAGGATTAGCTTTTCTAATGAGTAAGTCAACAACAGAAGAGCAATTGAAAGCCTACTCGCGTTGGCCCGAATTTTTAAATACACCCACTTTTTTCTATAGGAGAGAGCTGCTGAATGTCATTGGCTACTGCAATGAAAAGTTCAAAATTTACGAAGATATGGTTATGATTTTTAAGATTATCGGCGCAAAAGTTAAAATTCATTATGTGAACAAGCCAACCGTACAATACCGGATTCATGCAAACTCTGCGTCACGAAATAAATCAATTGACGAGATAAGAGAGCGGGAAGCATTGGATATTTTTAGAATGTATCAGAAGAAAAATCTGAACGTTTTCAACCTTATTGATTTATCGGTTTATTACGAAAATTGGTTAAGATTTAAATACAAAGGGCTTTACAAATTAAAGGGAATTTCATATCTGCGAAAACTCAGCCTGTTTTACTGGTATTTGAAACTCCATGGAGTGAAAAATTATTGATAATATAATAAAAACAATGCGTATTCTCTGGATAACACATGATATCTTCGACGCCTTTTTCCCGTACGTAAAAGGCAACCCTACAAAGGGAAGGCCTTGGATTGCCCCATTGTTTTACAGTATTTACAAACAAGACGGCGTAAAACTGGCGGTCCTTACTCCCGTAGTTGACGGGAAAGAGCAAAAGTGCACTATTGATGATATTATCTATTATTCCGTTGGAATTGAGAAAAAAGGAAATGTCATACCTATGAATAATAAATTGGCAAACAAATACATATCTGCAATAAATGATTTCCGCCCCGACATCATTCACGTTCACGGAACCGAAATAAATTTCGGGCTTCTGCGCAAGTATGTAAATGCCAATATTCCGATTGTTTGCTCCGTACAGGGCATTATTCCGCCCTGTTTTGAATATCTGAAATACAGCGTGGCAAATATCGATATCAACAAATACAGATCGATAAAAAACAGATTGGGAAGGGGCGGTGTAAATCAAGCCTTTAGAAAATGGAAGCGATATATCCCCATAGAAAAAGAAATTTACAGGCTCAATCAATATTTTATTGGAAGAACATTGTGGGACAAAGCTTACGTAGCTGCTTTCAATCCGCAGGCACGCTATTTTCACGGCGAGGAGTTATTGCGGGATGAGTTCTACAACATCGATTGGAATCCGGAATCGTGCGAGCGGCACAGGGTTTTTATCTCTTCATCGGAATATGCTTTAAAAGGGTTTCATGTCTTGTTGAAAGCCACCTCAATTTTAAAACAAAAATACCCCGATATTAAAATAGTGGCTCCGCTCTCCTCCGTTCGTCCGCACTTTTCGATATTTCTCGATTATCTGATTTCGGAAGATTACAACAACTACCTGAAAAAAGAAATAGACCGATTGGGATTACAGCAAAATATCATATTCCAACAGAGATTAAGCGCTGCCGAAATGGCTGCCGAATTTAAAAAAGCGCACGTGTTTGCCTTGCCGTCTTTTGTTGAAAACAGTCCCAACGCGTTGGGAGAAGCTATGATAATTGGTGTTCCGTCGGTCGTTACGCCCGTTGGAGGCATCACTTCAATTGTAGAAAACGAGAAAAGTTCGCTCTTTTTTCCTTCGGGTGATTATGTGATGATGGCGCATCAGATTGACAGGCTTTTTTCGGATGACAAATTGGCATTCACCATCAGTAAAAATGCGAAAAGCATTGCCGGAAAACGACACAATATTGTTGAGACCACGAAACAATATATGGAAACTTACGCGGCGATTTTAAAAAGCCACAAAGAGCAATACAACTGAAAAAAATTGAATAATTGAGTAAAAGAATGAACACGGTTAATAAACAAATAGTAAGTCAGGTAATTCCCGTCACCATTTTATTGATAACGGTTTACTCGGTTTTATATTTTCTAAGGCCGTCTTTCGCTATGCTTGCCCCGTTAAACAATACAACACTGTGGTGGGGAATTTCGTCGCTTATTCTGGTTGCGTTCTTTTTTTCGAAGCACAATTTCATCGAAAAAAGGGAGAACAGAAATCTCCTTTTTGTTTGGATCTATTTGCTTTGGAATATAGCTTGTATCGTCAGGGGGATGTTTGTGGCAGAAGTTTACTGGGACTGGAAAGGATTGATTGGCAACGCAATGGCTCTGATATTACCCGTCGTGGCATATTCGGCAACCAACAGGTTGATTGTGCAGTCGATACTGTTGTATTACATAAAATACGTTTTACCGCTATTTCTGGTTTTTGCGGTAATTATCAGGACAGACGCTTACGGATTTTATCTGATTCCCGTGAGTTTTCTACTGTTGTTTCTGCCGGCAGTCACAAAGCGTTGGCGGTACCTTTTGTTGGCAACAACCGCAATTGTGTTAGTTTCCGATTTAGGCGCCCGGAGCAATGTGATAAAATTTGGAGTTCCGATACTGATTTTGGGCATTTATTACCTGAGAAATATAGTTTCCATCAAGTTTTTAGAAACCATTCGCCTCCTGCTCTTTATCGTGCCGATAGTGCTGTTCGGACTTGGTGTAAGTGGAATTTTCAATGTTTTTGATATGGACAGCTATGTTCAGGGAGATTTCAAAATATCCGGGACCGATATGGATGGCAGCCGCGTGGAAGAGAGTGTTACAACCGACACACGCACGTTTCTTTATGAAGAAGTGTTGAACTCGGCTATCGACAACAATTACTGGATGCTTGGACGGACACCCGCCCGCGGGAACGATTCCAATTCGTTTGGTTACATGGGATTCGATTTGACAGGAAGATACGAAAGATTATCAAACGAAATAGGTTTGGCTAATGTCTTTACCTGGACGGGAATTATAGGAGTAATCCTTTATATGATTGTCTTTTTCCGGGCTTCGTACCTGGCTGTAAATAAATCCAGGAACATATACATGAAATTGATCGGGCTTTATATCGCGTTCCGGTGGCTTTTCTCATGGATAGAAGACGTAAATAATTTTTCTCTGAACTATTTTATGCTTTGGATAATGATGGGGATGTGCTATTCATATAGTTTTAGAGACATGACAAATAAAGAAGTTGTCTTTTGGATACGCGGCATTTTCGACGCCCGCTATATTCATTTTCAGAATTATCTTATAAAAAAAAGAAAATATGAAAAGTCAGCAAATAGCCGTTTTACTAACGTGCTACAACAGGAAAGCTAAAACATTGGCGTGTCTGGCATCTCTGTATGAGGCAAAGTTACCATCGAATTGCCAGTTGGATGTTTTCCTGACCGATGATGGTTCTACCGATGGAACGGGGGACGCGGTAAAAGAACTATATCCGCAGGTAACCGTCCTGAAAGGCAGCGGCGATTTATTTTGGGCAGGCGGAATGCGGCTGGCTTGGGAAACGGCCATGCGGAGAAGATCATACGATGCTTACTTGCTGATAAATGACGATGTCTGGTTACAGCACGACTTTATGGAGAATTTGATGAAAACCGAAGAATATTCGCTCCGGAAAACAGGTAAAAAGGGTATTTATTGCGGTGCAACCGTTGACGGGGAAACCGGTAAAGTAACCTATGGCGGCTCCCGAATAAAAACCAATCACGTTGTGATGAAAAGCGAATTATTAGCGCCACGGGAAATACCGCAAAAATGTGAAATTACAAACGCCAACATATTGTGGGTCAGCAGACAGGTAGTAGAAAAAATAGGAATCCTAAACAAGCGGTTTACACACGGAATTGCAGACTACGACTACTCGCTGCAAGCCTGTAAAAAGAATATTCCGGTCTATTTGGCACCAAATGTGTGTGGCACATGCTCTGACGATCATGGAAAAAACTGGCGAAAAGCAGACAAACCGCTAAAAGACAGGATAGCCTATTTAAAAAGCCCTGGAGGATTGGCATACAACGAGTATCTGTATTACATCAGGAGAAATTTCCCCATGTTTCTGCCTTACTCTTTCGTTATGTTATGGATGAAAACGTTTTTCCCCTTTTTGTGGGATAAATTTAAAAATTAAGAAGAAATGAAAGTACAAAAAAAGAAGATACTGATGTTCCATCCGTCGCTTGCACCGTACAGGATTGACCAGTTTAATTCGCTCAACGAGTTGTTCGATCTGACTGTGGTTTTTCTTTTCGACAATATTTGGAACAACAAAATGGATCAGGCAAAATTATTGAGTCAGTGTAACTTCAGGATATTATTCTTATTGGAAGGTCCGCAACGCAAAGACAAAGTTTTTTTCCGGTTTGGGATGCTCAGGATGATTAAAAAAATACAACCCGACATAATTATGGGATTTGAATATTCTCTTACCACACAGTTTTTGATTCTGTGGAAACAGTTGGGCATTATCCGTCAGAAGATCGGGACAACAGTGGACGACAGTATGGACATCTGCAACAACATGCCATCCAAAGTACGATTTTTAGCCCGGAAATGGTCGATAAGGTTCTTGGATTTTTTAGTAGTCATGTCGGACGAAGTTTCCGGATTTTATCAAGAAAATTTTAAGCTAAAAGAGTGTCAGCTCATTGTTTCGCCCATTTTGCAAAATCCGGAAAAATTAAGAGCTAATGGGGAAGAGCTGGAAACAATTGCACAACAATACTTACAAAAATACAATTTGAAAAATAAAAAGGTGTTGTTATTTGTTGGACGGCTCGCTCCCGAAAAAGCCCTTCCTTCGTTTTTGAGCACAATATCTTCTGACTTGCTCACGGATCCGGACCGGATATTTGCAATAGTTGGAGAAGGACCTGAATTTTCTCTTTTACAAACGATTGTAGAAGAGAAGAAATTGCACGACAACATAATATTTACCGGAAGATTAGAAGGGAACAGCCTTTACGCGTGGTACTTATGCGGTTCTGGATTGGTTTTGCCGAGCATATCCGAAACTTTTGGCGCGGTGGTCAACGAAGCATTGATATTCGGAATGCCGGTTTTATGTTCATGTTACGCCGGAGCATCGAGTTTAATAACATCAGGAAAAGGACTGATATTCAACCCTTCGGACAAACACAGCACGATTGAGAGAACAATGCTTTTTCTGAAAACAATAAAATCCGTCGGAGAAATTCGTTTAGCAGATAAGCCATCCATGATGGAAAATTATCAGTCACAATTCAACAAAGAGTGGGCAAAATTGACAAATTCAACTTCCAAATAAGACAATAAACAAAATATGAGCACTAAACAAAAAAACATACTCTACCTGCTTCATCTGCCGCCACCGGTGCATGGATCTTCAATTGTGGGTGAATTTGTTAAGGAAAGCCTGTTGATCAACAATTCGTTTCACGGCAGATATATTAATTTGCTCATGTCCCGTTCTGTAAATGAAACCGGCAAAACCAGCCTCATCAAGTTGTTCCGGTTTGTTACAATTTGGTTCGAGCTTTTCGGGAAACTTATTTATCGCAGGCCAAACCTCTGCTATTATGCCTTGTCAACCACCGGAGCCGCCTTTTACAAAGATTGCCTGATGGTAGGATTACTGCGCCTTTTCCAAATAAGAACAATCTACCATCTTCATAACAAAGGGGTCAGGCAAAATCAGAATAAAAAGATAAATAATCTCCTATACCGGTTTGTATTTAAAAACTCCAGCGTAATTCTCCTGTCGGAGCAATTATATCTGGATGTGGAAAGGTATGTTCTACCATGGAAAGTTTATTATTGTCCCAACGGAATTAAAGACTATCAGATGGAAGCGGAACTTTTTTCATTGCCGGAAGCCAAAATATTTAAGATACTTTTCTTATCGAACCTCTTCACAACAAAAGGAGTTTTCGACTTAATTGATGCTTGTTCCCTTTTAAAAGAGAAGGGTTATCTGTTTAAATGCGATTTCATAGGCGGAGAAGGAGATGTGAATGAAGAACAATTCAATGATTATGTAAAGCAAAAAAGATTGACGGAACATGTAAAATATCTTGGAAAGAGGTTTGGGAAACTAAAAGAGATGGCTTATGAACAAGCCGACGTTTTTGTGCTGCCCACTTATTATCCAAACGAATGTTTTCCGCTGGTCATTTTGGAGGCTATGCAACATAGCCTGCCGGTTATTTCAACTTTCGAAGGAGGGATTCCCGACATGGTAAAAGACGGAATCAACGGATTCTTGATTCCGCAACGCAATGTAATAGCACTGGAGGAAAGACTGGAGTTACTGTTGCGTTACCCGTTATTGCGAAAGCAGATGGGAAAAGACGGAAGAATAAAGTACGAAAATAACTTTACCCTCAATATTTTTGAACACAAGTTGCTTTCCATATTACAAGATGCTATTAAATAATAAATATTTCGTTAGAAAATGCTTACAGACACGACAAAAACACTATACAGAAGGTATTTCGGCACCGACCCAAGCCCGTTCATTTCAGAAGCGTTTCTCGGGCTCGTTGAGAATAAAACCGGCCAACTGATCAGGCTGGTCGATGAAAACGATAGGTCTATCGGATTAATTTTAGGGTTGAAGGACGGCGTTCTCTGTTCGCCTTTTTCAGCCCCTTTTGGCGGATTCCATTACACACACGAACATTTATCGTATGGTGTTGTGTATGATTATCTTTCTGATTTAAAAGTATTTGTACGCGAACACGGTTTCAAGCGCGTAATTATCACCTTACCCCCCAATCTTTATCAGAACAATATGAATGCAAAATTCATAAATGCATTTATCAGGCTGGGATTCAATATGGCAATACCCGATATTCAGAATTGCATGAACCTGAAAGATTTTGATGGCACATGGATAAAAAACACAGTAGGGCAAAATTGCAGGAGAGCTATAAAAAACCAACTCTCCTGCAGTATTGTCACCGACAAAACATCCATGGAAGATGCGTATGAAATCATCTTACGTAATCGCATTGAGCAAGAACGGAAAATACATATGACCCTCGACGAAATATTAAAAGTAAGTGAAATATTGCCGGTCGATTTCTTCTTGGTAAAAGAGAGCTCCGGGAACAACATCGGTGCCGGAATTTTTTACCGGGGGCACCCTAAGATTGTCCAGGGTATTTTTTTAGGCGACGATATGGAAAAGAGATCGCTGGGCATCATCGATTTCCTGGTCATGAATATCTATGAACACTACAAGAAAATGAACTTCGAATATATTGATCTGGGAATATCCAGTTTGTGCGGTGACCCCAATGTGGGGCTGATCCGGTTTAAAGAAATTCACAATTGCGAGACAACACTCAGGTTTACATTCTGGTGGAGTCCCGATAATAATTAATCATTTTAATAATAAAGAATAAAAGATATGTTACACGAATTTAACTTATTTAACGGGTCGTTGCAAGAAATCAGCCAGTCAAAAAAACTGATCACTACCCTCAATGCCCATTCGTTTAATACATTGCATAAAGATGTTTTTTTCAGGGAAGCCCTAAAATCGAGCGATATGCTGTTACCCGACGGAATAAGCATTGTCTGGGCACTTCGCCTGCTGATCGGCGAAAAATTAAAAAAGATTGCCGGAGATGATCTGTTTCGATACGAAATGGAGCGGATTCATTCGAAAAAAGGGAAGTGTTTCTTCCTTGGAAGTTCGGAAAAGACGTTGAATCTCATCCGAAAAAGAGCAGAGAAGGAATATCCTGATATGGAAATCTACAGTTATTCACCGCCTTATAAGCCGGAGTTCAGCGAAGAAGAGAGCCAAAACATGATAGACGCAGTAAATGAAATCGAACCCGATGTGCTCTTCATTGGCATGACAGCCCCTAAGCAGGAAAAATGGGCTTTTAAACATTTTCCTCAGTTGAACGCAGGGCATATCTGCTGCATTGGCGCGGTATTCGATTTCTATGCCGGAACAGTAAGAAGAGCGCCCGGTTGGATGATATCCATAGGGATGGAATGGTTTTACCGTCTGGTCAAGGAGCCAAAGCGCATGTGGCGCAGGTATCTTATTGGGAATACGTTATTTATTAAGCATGTCTTGAAAGAAAAATTATTATCCCTCAATAATTATAAAAATACTCAACCCCGTGTAGTTTTACGCGATGTACTCTAAAAAACTGAAAGACACGATATACTCTCTTTCAGAATAAACACAGCTTTGAATGTTCAATGTATTCTTTTATATTTCGCAGTTATGGAAACAGATCATCCGGGAATAAGGTTCTTTTATCTTTTAATAGACTTGTTTCTTTTAAATTTAGCGGTCTTTATTGTTTTTCAATTCAGCCCGGTTCACGATTATATGGACATACCCCGAAGGAACCTGTATTATTTGCACGCTAATATTTCAGAAATTATCGCATACATCTTATATGGTAAAAGAAATTTTTTCTTCACCGACAAGTACAGGTACAGATTAAGAATTATAAGCATACGTTTTATTATTTTGATCGTAACCCTGTATGCGTTGGGAGAAATTTTCCTTCCAAAGGACTATTACCGAATATTTTTGTTGGAATATGTGGCGTTTTTTTACATTTTTAAGGTAACAATATTTTATTTTATTTATCAACTTCATCGATTCCGCCATGTAAAAGGATATTCACTCAACAGAGTAGTTATTTTAGGTTCAGGCAATTCGAGCCGGGTATTGGAAAAAATACTGAACAACAATCCCACGTTAGGATTCAAGTTGGTAGGATATATTTCAGATAAAGAGAATTGTACTAAAAAAGACCTGTTGGGAGGATTGAAGGAGTTACCCGTTCTGGCAGAAGATCATAAAATAAATATGATTTTTGTAACCAATCCAAAATACTTCACCATCAAAAATACGAAAGAATTACTTGCATTATGTAATAAAACCGGATTAAGAGTGAGGTATATTCTCATGAACGGATATTGGAACAAATGCTTGTACAGGAAGGTAGAATCCGCACGTTTCTTCGAAATGTTTAATCCCCAACAAATTCCTCTGGACGATTTAACATTACGCCTGAAAAAAAGGTCGTTTGATGTCATATTTTCATCGGCGGTCATCCTTTTTATTTTCAGCTGGCTGCTCCCTGTGCTAAGCATTATAATAAAATTGAACTCAAAAGGTCCTGTATTTTTTGTTCAACAACGAACAGGAATAAACAACAAGACTTTCAACTGCATAAAGTTCCGGACCATGAAGGTAAATCATGAAGCGGATACAAAACAAGCCGTAAAAAACGATAACCGGATAACTTCCATCGGTAATTTTTTACGTAAATACAATATCGACGAATTGCCTCAGTTCTTTAATGTACTTATGGGCAACATGTCTGTGGTCGGGCCGCGCCCGCATATGCTCAAACATACCGAACAATATTCCGCTTTGATTGAATATTACAAAGTACGCCATTTTGTGAAACCGGGTATTACCGGCTGGGCACAGGTCAATGGCTATAGAGGGCTGACCGATGAACTTTGGAAAATGCAAAAAAGAGTGGAATATGATATGGAGTACCTGGAAAAATGGAATTTTCTGTGGGATATCAAAATTATCTTTCTGACTCTGCTAGGTAAGAATGCATATAAAAACGCTATGTAAGAAAATTACGATATATTTGCATTTTAATTACAACAGAATAATAAATATGACAAAAACAGCATTAATTACAGGTATAACAGGACAAGACGGATCATACCTGGCAGAATTTCTAATTGACAAAGGATATGAAGTACACGGATTGTTACGCCGTTCATCATCATTCAATACGGGTCGTATCGAACATTTATATTTAGATGAATGGGTAAGGGATATGCACCGGAAAAGACTGGTAAACCTCCATTATGCCGACATGACAGATTCCAGTTCGCTTATCCGGGTAATCCAGACCGTGCAACCCGATGAGATCTACAACCTGGCCGCCCAAAGCCACGTCAAGGTGAGTTTCGACGTACCCGAATATACAGCTGAAACCGATGCCGTGGGCACGCTCCGCCTGTTGGAGGCAGTCCGGATCCTCGGGATGGAGAAAAAAACGAAAGTCTACCAGGCATCAACGTCCGAGCTTTACGGTCTGGTGCAGGAAGTGCCTCAAAAAGAGACCACTCCTTTTTATCCGCGCAGCCCTTACGGCGTAGCCAAACTATATGGCTACTGGATTACGAAAAACTACCGCGAATCGTACGGTATGTTTGCCGTAAACGGTATTCTTTTTAATCACGAGAGTGAACGGCGCGGGGAAACCTTTGTTACCCGGAAAATAACGATTGCCGTCGCACGTATTGCCCAACAGATGCAGGACAAACTTTATCTCGGGAACCTGGATGCGCTGCGTGATTGGGGTTACGCAAAAGATTACGTGGAATGCATGTGGCTGATACTCCAGCACGACGTCCCGGAGGATTTTGTTATCGCCACGGGCGAAATGCACAGCGTTCGTGAGTTTTGCACACTTGCTTTTTCAGAAGCCGGAATTCAATTACGATGGGAAGGCAAAGGGGTTAACGAGAAAGGGATCGACAAGTTGACAGGAAAAATTCTTGTGGAAGTTGATCCTAAATACTTCCGCCCGACCGAAGTGGAACAACTTATGGGAGACCCAACCAAAGCGAAAACGCTTCTCGGATGGAATCCCCGGAAAACATCCTTTGAAGATCTGGTGAAATTAATGGTAAGACACGACATGAAATTTGTGCGAAAGCTAAAAGCCAAAGACGAAATAGACAATGAATAAAAAGAGTAAAATATATATAGCCGGTCATAACGGATTAGTTGGGTCGGCCATCTGGAAGAACCTCCGGGAAAAAGGCTACACCAATCTTATCGGCCGTTCTCACGGGGAAATGGACTTACTGGACGGAGCAGCCGTAAAAACATTTTTCGAAACTGAAAAACCCGAATACGTTTTTCTCGCTGCGGCTTATGTTGGCGGAATTATTGCCAACAACACCTATCGGGCAGATTTTATCTATAAGAACCTCCAAATCCAGAACAACGTTATATACGAAAGTTTCAGGAACAATGTAAAAAAACTGTTGTTCCTCGGCAGCACCTGCATATATCCCAAAGAATCTCCACAGCCGATGAAAGAAGATTATCTCCTTTCATCACCCCTCGAATATACCAATGAGCCCTATGCCATAGCCAAAATTGCCGGGCTGAAGATGTGCGAAAGTTTCAATATCCAGTACGGAACAAACTATATCGCGGTAATGCCTACAAACCTTTATGGGCTGAATGACAACTTCCACCTGGAAAAAAGCCACGTACTCCCGGCTATGATGAGAAAGATGCACTTGGGTAAATGCCTGCATGAAGGCAACTGGAATGCCGTAAGAGAAGACCTTAAACGAAGGCCTTTGGATAATGTTGACGATAAAAGCACGACGGATGAAATTATTAGCGCATTGAACAGGTATGGAATCTTTTCCGGACATGTAGAACTCTGGGGGACAGGACAACCCATGCGGGAGTTCCTGTGGAGTGAAGATATGGCCGATGCCTCTGTTTTCATCATGGAGAACATCGATTTTGACGACTTGAAAAAAGATAAGGAGGAGATCCGTAACTGTCACATCAACATCGGCACGGGCAGGGAGATCAGCATAAAGGATCTTGCAGAAACAATAAGAAATATTATCGGTTATAAAGGAGATATCCGGTTCGATTCGTCAAAACCGGACGGCACAATGCGAAAGCTGACCGATGTTTCAAAATTAACATCGTTAGGCTGGAAATATAAAGTTGAAATCAGGGAGGGTATAGGCCTGATGTATGATTGGTATATAAAAGAATTGTTATGGAATACAGAAAATTAATAGAAATCGAATTAAGGGAATTCGATCGTGAAACGTTGGAGAAATCGTGGGAATGGCTAAATGATCCACAATTAAAAAGTCTGACGATGACTCCGGATTTTGACCAGGAATCTCAGGAAAAATGGTTCGAAAGCTTAAAAACCCGGAACGATTACCACCTTAAAGCCGGATGGTACAATGGAGTACCGATTGCAGTGTACGGCCTGAAGCACATTACCGGCTCAGACGCCGAACTTTTCGGGTATATCGGTGAAAAAGAGTTATGGGGGAAAACGGCCGCTATACAGATGATGCAGGATGTAATCGCTTATGCGAGATCCCGGAATCTGGAATCCCTGTACTGCATTACACTGAAAGAAAACAAGAGGACCTACAGGTTATGCAGCAGATTCGGCTTCAAAACAGAGAAAGAGGTTACAGACGAAACAATTATGATGAGGCTTTATCTCTGATTGGCAGATAACATTTCAGCTATTTTACTCATATTATCCATATGTGTACATTATTATATTTTGAGTAATTACAATCACTCCTTGAACAAAAATAACCGGTTTTCCAATAATTCAATATATTTTGCTTGATTTTGCGGGGAAAGGAAAGAGGATTTTATCTCTTGCTTCATTTTTTTCTCTGCTTTGGCTAATCGTTTAAAGGCATTCAGAATTTGTTTTTCGGTCAATTGAAATTTCAAGCCCAAGTTTATAAAATCCGATTTTGTCAGTTTTCGTTTTTTCCCGTTGATAGTAAGCGCCATTTCTTCCATATCTTCCGGAAGATGCAGATTTATATTCAATAAATCATACGCCGGCGACAATACCCATTCCTCATTGCTTAAAATTAAAGAGAAATTTTTCAGATGCATATCGTTATTTCCCGTGATGTAGCTGAAAAGCACCACTTCAAAAAGTCGAAGTAAATCAAGTAACGTATTGCATGAGTGTTCGGCAACTGCTTTACCTACCTTTTCTACAGAGCTTTTGTATTTATCAAAAGCTTCCAAAATCTGAAACATATCCAGCATATGGATTTTTTCGTTTGCTTCCGTGCGGTCTATCCGTTTGGTGATGTAAGAAAGTTGTCCCGATTTTAACCGAATCAGTGAAGAGGGGACTACCGAAATTCCACAAAGTTCAGCCATTCTCATGGTGAGGTGCTCGTTTTCGGGCATTTGAGGAAAAGCCTCATTTTGAGGTTTCAGAATATAGTTTCCGCCCAAAGCTCCCATTACGGTTAATCGTCCCTTGCCGCCATCCTGCAAAACATCTTTGATAAATCCTAAAGAGAGTTTTGGTTGAACTCCGGGAACAGTTATCGAACTTTCGACCACTTCTTTGGCTAATTCAGCCATTTCAGCCATGGTGTAGTCTAAAACAGGCGGCTGGTTGCTCCCGAAAAAACGAGAACTACATGAAGCATGAAAATCATCCTCCGTATCCAATTCTTGATAACAATATAAACATCTTTTACTCATCGCTTTCATCTATTATGGGGATTACACCTACCGCGCCAATGCAGTTTCTACAGCATGCCAACAGCAAGCCCATACGGTCATTCTGATTAAGTTTCCAGCTTTTAGATGCAATTTCCAACAACCAGCCTTCGGGGATTAATCCCTCAAAAAACGAAAATAACCGATTGTCCTGATACACTTTATCCGAAACGGGCATAGAAAACGTTATCGGTTGCTTTGGGAAACACTTGATGTAATCGTTGTCGTACGCGAACAGATATTCACCTTCATCTGTTTCCGTGAGGATTCCGGCAAAGTCATCTTTATAGAATACTTTTCCCTGTCTCATGTCTCAATCTCCTTATGATTCACAGGCGCCAGCTTATTCCCAAACATCATCAGGACCTGATTAACTTTTGCCAAACTAAGGTTCTCCTTACCCTGCTCTATTTTACGTACAACCGTAAGCGCAACACCTGCTCTGTCGGCAAATTCTTGTTGCGTAAGCTTGGCTTCCTTCCGTTTTGTTTTAATAAATGTGGCTAAACTTAATGCCATAATTATATGCTTTTGCAGTTATTTTGATACAAAGATATAAAATTATATTCAAAAGAATATAAATATAAGAAAATAATTAATTTTATATGCAAAGAGATATACAATCTAATGTCCTAATCCTATAATAGCAAGCTTCCCGATCGTATGAGCCATTCCCGGATTGATTTGATTTTACAGTAATGAGTCCACTTGAATAAGTCTCATTTATCGAAAATGAACAAAAATCAATTGAAAATAAGATTATTACAAAACACATTTTCTGTATTTTGGACTTTTTAAGGCAGACTCAGTAATCAATCTTTTTAATATTGTTCTTATTGACAAAAAACCTCTACCATTTTCAAAGATACCTCTCTTACACCGGAAAGATTATTGTGACATTGAGTTTAAAGAACCTTGTGAAATGACATAACCAAAAATATCAGAAACTGTTTAAATTTTCTCATCGGCTGTTTTTTCGAAATTTTATGATGTTGTGAAAATCTTTTCACAAAAAAATGATTTTTCTGCGATTCTTTTTGCCAAAACAAAATTTATGTCTAATTTTAAAAAAATTTAAATTATAAAAAAAGTTGAATTTTGAGCAGATGGAAAACCTGCAAGATGGATGGACAATTGGACAACACATCGGTTGTGGTTTATTGGGAGCCGTTGCGAGTGGCTTTAGTGGAGGATGACTCGGTCCTACTGCATATATTGGATGCCTTTTGTCTATTGCCGAGTACTAATGTATTATTTGGTTTCAGGAAATGGAGAAAAGCTTTATTCCTTGAAACGGGAGTATCCCATGAACTGTGTAAGTAGGTAATCTGAAGGGTTCAAGTCCGGCTACAAGCCAAAAGATGGTGTTAGCTGAGAACTCGTCAACTCCCTGAGCCACAATCGTTGCTCTCACAAATTAAACCGACCATTAATTATTCTTATTTATCAGATTGACAACCACTTTCACCATCACATCTTTCTCTTCTGTCCGGCTTTCGGCAATCATAAGAGTAAGGGCCACAAGAGTATTATTTTCTATGAGTTTTGTCCCATCTGCTCTATATAGTATCCCGTTTTTCTCCAGAAACCAAAGGAAGAGAAAAGCCGCTATTCGTTTGTTCCCATCACTGAAAGAATGGTTCTTAGTTACTAAATAGAGTAACATCGCACCTTTTTCCTCTACGCTGGGATAGAGGTCTTGTCCGTCAAAGGTTTGGTATATGGTATTAATGGAACTTTTGAACGACTGGTCTTTCTCGTTTCCAAACAGGTCACTTCCTCCAAACTTATTTCTAAGATAGTCAATAGCCTCCATCGCACTCTCATAAGTCGCTCGGAAGGACTCTTTGGGAGTAGTTTGTTCTACGGTTAATTTCTGATAGTCGTATCTGTCCAATGTATCCAATGCGTACGTATAGTCACTGATCACTTGTAACAATCCGGTTGCTTCATCAGCCGACAGTTCTTTGGACTGTAGTACATTTGATAATAATTTGACAGTTTGTTTTAGATCACTGTATTGCTGCAACTTGATATTCTCATTTACAACGTAACCTTTAACAAGATATTCTTTCAGAGTCTTGTTTGCCCAGATACGGAATTGGGTTGCGTACTGCGAGTTCACACGATAACCAATAGATATAATGGCATCTAAATTATAAAATTTAGTCCGATATACTTTACCGTCACTTGCAGTATGTTCCAAAATGGAACTAACTGAATTTTCATCCAACTCTCCAGATGTGAATATGTTTCCCAAATGTTTTGTTATTGCGGGTCGCTTCGTTCCAAATAACTCTGCGATTTGCTTTTGGGTTAGCCACACTGTTTCTTTTTCTAATCTCACCTCCAAACTAGCCCCACCATCGGGAGTTTGGTATAATACTATTTTATCTTGATCCATAATTCTATGTTATTTTGTTTCGGCAGTGTCACCACTTTTTATTTCAAACTCATTTTATTTGCGGATTCTCTTTTCTTTGAACTCACCAACTCCGCATAAACTTGAGTTGTGGCGAAAGCAATGATTTCATCCCATGTTAGATTGAGCACATCACTAATCTGCAAACCTGTCGGGTAGGAAAAGCCAAAAAGTCATTTACGTTTTCCTTAATCCGTTTATCCCTGAATGCAATTTTCAATAATCCGCGGAAAGTAGAGAAATGTCCGGCAGCCGAATTACGAGCTATCTTCATCTTTGGGCGATACAACCTCTTAAACAGCTGATTGCCGGATATTTATTTCCCGATACAGAACTTACTGAAAATGTTTTTTAAAATTTCATCGGTGGATATTTGTCCGGTTATTTCTCCGAGATAGAACATACACTCGCGGATATCTTGCGATATAAAATCGCTGGAAACACCGATCTCCAGCCCTTCCTTCACCCGGCGGACAGCATCCAGCGCTTTTACCAATGCCTCGTAATGACGCAGGTTGGTTACAACTACATCGTTTTCGCCTATTTGCGGGATATCTGCTGCTTTTAACAGCAGCTGCTGCAGGACATCGGTATTCTGTCGTTTTTTTGCCGATATCACTATGCGTTCGGCTTTGAGTTCCGACAGGATATTTTGTTTTTCCGCCCGTTCGGCATCCGATACCAGATCGGATTTATTGAATACCAGCAATACGTGCTTGTCGGCAAGTTTGGGAACAATGGATTCGGCAAGCGATTCTATTTTCTCCACAGGAGTGGTCAGGTCAATCATCCACAGCACGATGCCCGCTTGTTCAATTTTTTGAAACGTGCGCTCGATTCCCATCGTTTCAATGGTATCGGTAGTGTGGCGGATACCGGCGGTATCTATAAACCGGAAAGAGATCCCGTTGATATTTACGGTGTCTTCAATCACATCGCGCGTGGTGCCGTGGATATCGGAAACGATGGCTTTCTCTTCGTTCAACAGCAAGTTCAGCAATGTGGATTTCCCGGCATTGGTTTCTCCGATAATGGCAACGGGAATACCGTTTTTAATCACATTTCCCAATTGAAATGAATTGGCCAGCTTATCGATCTCATGTTCAATCTCTTCCGTCAGTTCGTAAAGTTTCTGCCGATTGGCAAACTCAACATCCTCTTCCGAGAAATCAAGTTCGAGTTCAACTAACGACACAAATTGCACCAACCTATCCCGCAGTTCCGTCAGTTTTTCGGCAAAGCCGCCACGCATCTGATTCATGGCCACACGGTGCGAAGCCTGTGACGCGGAAGCAATCAGATCGGCTACCGCTTCGGCCTGGCTCAGGTCGAACTTGCCGTTCCCGAACGCGCGGCGTGTGAACTCCCCTGCCTGTGCCAAACGAATACCTTGGGCAATCAGCGCCTCCACAATCTTCTGCTGGATATATACCGAGCCGTGACACGAAATTTCCACGCTCTCCTCACCCGTAAACGAATGTGGAGCGCGAAAAACGGTTGTGAGCACCTCATCTATAACCTCGTTGTTGAACACGATCTGTCCGAAATGGGTTGTATTTGCCCTTGCCGTCACCAGTTTTTTGCCGGATGGTGAAACAAAAAGTTTGTCAACTACAGCGGTACATCCTTCTCCCGACAAGCGGATAACGGCTATCGCCCCCATTCCGGGCGGAGTGGAAATGGCACAGATAATATCGTTCATATAAGTCATGAGTTAATACCGGAAACTGCTCCCTCCCAAAAACTCCCTCAACAGAGAAGTGGGCGGCAACTCCCTATCGCCTATATAATTAAAATAGCGCAAAAATTTCAGTAAGCGGTAAGCCTCGGAATATTCTTTCACTGCACGCGGAACCTGCTGCAGCACAGGCTCAGCATGACGACGAATAGCAGCCAGCTCATAAATCATGGCCGAGTTGAACATTACGTCGGCGTTTTCCTGATACGGGAAAATCCATTTCTCTTCGCCCCGGCGAACACTGTCCCATCGTGAAATAGTCTCTTGTGCGGAATATCCGCGATACCGGTTGTCACGGATAATCCTTCGCAACAGCCGGTTATCTGCAGGCGGAATCCAGTTGTGGTTATCCAACGAGATAGACGTGAGCGCCGAAACATAGATCATAAACTTCTTATCACGTGCAATATGCTCCGTCAGCTTGGGGTTAAGCGCGTGAATTCCCTCAACAATCAGCACGCTTTTTTTATCCATTACAAGACGGCGATTCCGGAACTCTCTTTTTCCGGTCACAAAATTGTACGATGGCAATTCAATCTCTTCCTCATTGAGCAGGGCTATTATCTGATTTTCGAAAAGCTCCAGATCGATAGCATATAACGACTCGTAATCTTTTTCACCAAAGTCGTCGAGTGGAGTCAGGTCGCGATCAATAAAATAATCGTCGAGTGAAATACCCACCGGTTTCAGCCTGTTCACGTAAAGCTGCACCTCCAATCGTTTCCTGAAAGTTGTTTTTCCGGACGATGACGGCCCCGAGATCAGCACAACCCGCAAACCATCGTTGTATCTTTCCGTGATTTCTTTTGCAATATCGGCAATTTCATTCGCCTGATAAGCTTCGGAGACTTGAATTATTTCCGAGATTTTATTTGTACGAATAGCTTTATTCAGATCGCCAACGTTATCTAACTTACTTATTTTCAGGAATTCGAGATGCTCCCTGTAAACCTTCAGCAATTTCTGCTGCGGGATGACCGGCTCCAACTCAACCGGATCCTGTCTGTTTGGAACCACAAGCAAAAAGCCGCCATTATAAGGAACGACATCAAACAAACGGAGATAGCCCGACGAAGGCAATAGGCAACCGTAATAATAATCGATATAGTTGTCTAATTTTGAATAACGCGCATACAACAAATCGTCAGACGTCTCAAGCAACAGCGCTTTGTCTTCCATCCTGTTTTCGCGGAACAGTTTTACCACTTCCGCTATTTCTTCTTCAACCTGAACAAACGGAATATCAGCGTCGATAATTTCCTGCATCCGATTCTTCACCGTCAGCAATTCCTTTTCTCCTACTTTCACATCACTTTCTATATTGAAGTAGTATCCCCTCGAAACGGCGTGTTCAATATATACTTCCGAATTAGGCAGCGTATCGTCAACAGCCTTTGCCAGCACAAAGCATAACGAGCGCACATACGTGCGCATAGCAGACGAGTCGCTGATATCTACATACTCCACTCTACGCGGACGGTAAACCTGGTACGCCAACGACTCCGTTTTGTTGTTCACTTTTGCATTCGCAACGAGATATGGTTTTTTCACTCCGAAAACCTCGATCAGTTCTTCCAGCGAAGAACCTACTCTAACATCCTTATATTCATCGGTATTAAGACAATGAACACGAACAGTATCAGTCATATTTTTTCAATTAATTTTTACATTTATTTGCAATCATATCGATTTTAGCTATATTTGCACGCTAATATACGCTATTTTTAGAAAATGGACTACAGTTTCTACGACTTTTTAAAGCTCATCGGTTCGTTAGCGCTCTTCCTCTACGGCATGAAGATTATGAGCGAAGGCCTGCAAAAATTAGCAGGTAATAAGCTCCGAAACATTTTGTCGGCGATGACAAAAAACCGTGTTATGGGCGTTTTAACGGGTGTTTTAATCACTGCGCTCATTCAATCTTCGTCGGCCACTACGGTTATGGTAGTGAGCTTTGTTAATGCAGGATTACTGAGTTTGGTTCAATCCATCGGAGTTATAATGGGCGCCAACATCGGGACAACGGTTACGGCGTGGATAATCTCTCTGTTTGGGTTTGGGAAGTTTTCCATCAGCGCTCTCTCTATCCCGTTGATGGGTATTGCGCTTCCTTTGATTTTCTCCTCGAAAAACAAAAGTAAATCTATCGGTGAATTTATCTTTGGTTTTTCATTTCTTTTTATGGGGCTCGACTTCCTGAAAGACTCAATGCCCGATCTCCAGAACAATCCCGAAGTTTTATCGTTCGTACAAAACTTCTCCGACATGGGTATCTGGTCGGTTCTTTCTTTTCTCATGATAGGAACTGTTTTGACTATTGTTGTGCAGTCATCGAGTGCAACAGTGGCCTTAACCCTGATTATGGCGACAAAAGGATGGATAGATTTCCCATCTGCGGCAGCAATGATCATGGGTGAAAATATCGGCACCACCATAACGGCAAATTTAGCAGCAATTCCGGCAAACATATCGGCAAAAAGAGCCGCCTTTGCCCATTTCATGTTCAACGTGCTGGGGGTCATCTGGATGTTATTCGTATTCAAGTATTTTGTAAGTATGGTGGAGAGTCTGGTGACAAACTTCGGACCTGCCAATCCGGCTGAAATGTCAACGTTTATTTCATCGCTTTCACCCGAAGAATATTCGCAGATAACAACGCTTCCAAAATCGGAACTTTCCGCACAACTGGCATCCAAACAAGAAATGTACCTTAACTATCAGGCTTCCACGTCATACGGATTATCGCTCTTCCACTCGTTGTTCAATATTTGCAACGTATCAATAATGATCTGGTTTGTAAATCTATACGAAAAGATATGCCTTAAGGTTATCCGTCCGAAAGCCGGAGAAGAGGAAGACGAGGAATTTGTTCTCCAGTACATCTCCACGGGGATCTTGTCAACGGCTGAGCTCTCCATTTTACAAGCCGAAAAAGAAACGGAAGTTTACGCCAAGCGGGCACGGAAAATGTTTGGATTTGTCAAGAAAATGACCAATATGGATCATAACGACAAGAAATTCCTAAAATTGTATAACCGGATTGAGAAATACGAAGATATTTGCGACCGGATGGAGGTTGAGATCGGATCGTACTTAAGCAGGGTATCGGAAGGAAGGCTCAGCAATCAAAGTAAAGAACATATTCGTTCCATTCTTCGTGCCGTTACGGAGATTGAAAGTATAGCGGATTCGTGCTGTAACATCAGCCGCCATTTGAAACGGAAAATGGAAGCAGATGCTGTTTTTGATGAAAACGTCCTTGCCAACATCAACTCGATGTATGCATTATTGGACAAGGCACACGAGAACATGCAATTGATGCTGAAGAATCAACGGATTTCGGAAAAAGAGCTACACGAAAGCCAGGAGATAGAAAATACCATCAATGAAAAGCGGAACTTACTGAAACGAAAAAATGTGGAAGATCTCAACGATAACCGGTATTCTTACCAGAACGGCGTTTTCTACATGGACATTATTTCGGAATGCGAACGGATGGGCGACTACATTATCAACGTGATTGAATCGCTGAAAGTGAAACCGGATTGATATTCGTATTTAAATAGACAAGGGCAATGATGAAGGAAAACGACTGGAAAAAACGATTGAATATTGTTTATTCAACCAATCCCGATTACCACTATCAAGGCGGGGAAACGGAAGAGGAGGCCACACTTCCCAAAGAAAAACAAATGTTGCGCGTAAGTCTCGATAAACGAAACAGGAAAGGCAAAGCCGTTACATTAATTACCGGATTTACAGGAACAGACGAAGATTTGGAAATATTGGGGAAACTGCTAAAAACCAAATGCGGCGTGGGCGGATCGGCCAAGGACGGCGAAATTATTGTCCAGGGCGACCACCGGCAAAAAGTGCTTGAGATACTTCAAAAAGAGGGGTATGCAAAATCGCGCGTCATCTGACTCCAGCCACCTGTTGCTTATAAAAGCTTCCGCCGGGTCGGGGAAAACACACCGGCTGACCGGTGAGTACCTGCGTTTGCTCTTTTCTGCCGAAAATCAATACAAACACATCCTGGCCGTCACCTTCACCAATAAGGCTACGGATGAGATGAAATCGCGCATCGTAAAAGAATTATACAAACTCTCCAAAGGCGAAGAATCAGATCACAGTAAAGACCTGATGGAACAATTCCGTATTCCGGAAACCCAAATCAGGGAGAGGGCTACAACCATTCTCGAAAACATCCTTCACGATTACTCCGCTTTTTCCATCAGCACCATCGATCGGTTCTTTCAACAGACAATGCGTGCTTTTACCCGCGAAATGGGCCTGTCGGGAGGTTACAAACTGGAACTCGACGAGAGCTTCGTGCTCGCACAGATTATCGATCTGATGATTTTTGAACTGGATAAGCCGCAAAACAAAGAACTCTCCGGATGGATCCTCGATTATATGAAACATCAGATTGAGGACGGGAAAAGCTGGAACATAAAACAAAACATCGCCAAACTGGCCGGGCAACTTTTCAACGAGAAATATAAGTTGTTGCCGAAAGACGATAAGTTGAAGATTGAAGACAAAAAACAACTGGACGATTACCGGCAGACATTGCTGAAAATCATCCGGTCGTGGGAAAATGAGATGAAATTCATCGGCATTCGCGCTCTCAACCTGATGGAAAGATTCGGGCTGAACTACACCGATTTCAAATACGGCAAGAACTCCGGCTTCCTGGCTTTCGTCAAAATGGCCGATGGAGATTTCAGGGAGCCGTCGCCGCGTTTTTTTAGCCGTGCCGATAACCCGGAAGATTGGACAACAGCAAAAAATGAAAAAAGGCCGGCCATAGAATCTGCTTATTCCGAAGGGTTGAACGATTGCGTGAAACAGGCTGCAAACCTATTCAAAAACAACCTGTTTTATAATACCGCCAAGAGCATTCTACTAAACTACCACACGCTGGGAATCCTTAACGACATACGAAACCGCTTGCAAGAATATCAACGGGAAAACAATACCCTTTTCCTTTCCGATACAACCGAACTGCTGAACAAAATTATTTCCGATAGCGAGTCGCCCTTTGTTTACGAAAAAACCGGCACACGCATCAACAATTATATGCTCGATGAGTTCCAGGACACATCATCCATGCAATGGCAAAATTTCAAACCGTTAATCAAAGAAAGTTTAGATAGCGGACATTTCAATCTGATTGTCGGGGATGTGAAGCAAAGCATATACCGTTGGCGGAACTCCGATTGGGAATTGCTCGAAAGCCGGATTCCGCAGGACTTCGGCGAAAACGCCATCCGCAACGACGTGCTCGATACGAACTGGCGGAGCGACTCCAACATCGTGAATTTTAATAATTCCGTCTTCTCCACCGCAGCAGAGATCTTGCAAGACGATTTTAATGTCTCGTCAAAATTACAAGAAAATCCCAACCGGAAAATAACGGAAGCCTACCAACATGTCTTGCAGCATATTCCATCGGATAAAAATCCGGACGGGGGACACGTCAGAATCTCGTTTCTCGACACGTCCGACAAAGAAAACGATTGGAAATCGCAGGCATTGGAGCAGCTTCCGATCGAAATTGAACGCTTGCAAGACCAGGGATTCGCCTTAAGAGACATAGCCATTTTGGTGCGAAAAAACGACGAAGCCATACAGGTTGCCGAAACACTGCTGAACTACAAAGAAAAAAAAAACCAATCCGGTTACCGGTACGACATTATTTCAAACGAAGCGCTTGTCATCGGCAACGCGCAAAGCGTAAAAGCCGCCATTGCTCTGCTTCGCTATTTCCAGAACCGTAACGAGGAGACTCGCCGGATGCTTGCCGTGTATGAGTACTACCGGTTTCATCGGGGTACATTGCCCGAAAAGGCTATCGGTAATTATTTTGACGAGGGAGTGAAAGATTTTCCTGAAGAAATCAAAACAGAGCTAAACCGTATTTCTACACTGCCTTTCTACGAGATGATCGAAGCTTTTTTTGCGATGAGCGCAGATGCGCTCAATGAAAAAGAAAACGCTTATGTACAAGCATTTCTGGATATTGTGCTGAAATTCAGCACGGAATCCTCGTCGAACATAAATGATTTTCTGGACTGGTGGGACGAAAAAGGATCTGCAAAAACACTTTTTTCGCCCGACGAACAAGATGCTATCCGGCTGGTTACCATACATAAATCCAAAGGATTGGGATTTGGTGCAGTTATTCTGCCGTTTTTAAAATGGGACATTGATCACGCCGGTAGTATGGGCCCTGTTTTGTGGTGTAAACCCACAGTGGAGCCATTCAATGCACTTGGAATATTGCCCTTGCAATACAAAAGTTCACTCGAAAGTACCATCTTCAAAGAGGATTACCTGAAGGAAAAGCTATACACATACATAGATAACCTGAATTTGCTTTATGTGGCTTTCACGCGCGCCAAAAACCGCATAGTGGCCTTTGCTCCAAAACCGGTTAAAGATTCCGTAAGCGATGTCTCTTCGTTGTTGTGGAAAACGCTGAAGTCAACCGGGTTGTGTAATTATCTGGAGGAACAGGAAAACAGTACGCTTTTCGAGTTGGGAAGCCCTGTCCCGCTCGAGCATAAGACAGAAAGAAAAACGCCCCGGAAGCTGGATTCGGGAAAATGGCAATCCATCCCGTTCAATAACCGGTTGAAGTTGCGGCTAAATTCCATCGGTTTTTTCTCCGATGACGGAAGCCGTGCCTACGGAACGCTGATGCACGAAATCATCAGCAACATACAGACCATTGACAATTTGGACGATGCTATCGAAGCAAAATACATTTCGGGTGAAATTGATGCCGACAAAAAAATCGAAGTAACGGCACTGCTTACCCGTATCTTATCCGATCCCAAAGTTGCTGAATGGTATTCGGGAAAATATCACGTTATCAATGAAACGCAGGTGCTTCATCCGGCTTTCGGCTTTAGCCGACCCGACAGGGTAATGATTGGAAACAACGAAGCCATCGTGGTGGATTATAAGTTTGGCGAAGCGGAAGAAGAGAAATACAAACGCCAGGTGCAACATTATATCAGGTTAATAAAAGAGATGGGATACAATAATGTAAAAGGATTCGTGTTTTATGTGAAAATGGGGAAAGTGATTGAAGTTTAAAGTCCAGAGTTCAAAGTTTTTAATTTTTCACTTTTCGTTTTTCGTTCTTTTGTCTTGGCTCTTGGCTCTTGGCTTAATAAATTATGCTGAAAGAAATTCTATATGTGGGATTGGGTGGTGGAACCGGCAGTATATTGCGGTTCCTTACATCGAAAATCGTGACGCAGTATGCACACGGCTATTTTCTGTTTTTAGGAACATTCACCGCAAACATTATCGGGTGTTTCCTTATAGGGATTTTATCGGGATGGATGCTCGCCAATCAACCGGATAATCAATCGTTCAGGCTGCTTTTTATCGTCGGATTCTGTGGTGGATATACCACATTTTCGGCTTTTGCGTTTGAGAATCTCAGGTTACTGGAACTCGGCCAATGGACGCTATTTTTGGGATACACTCTATTCAGCGTTGTTCTGGGAATTTTTGCTGCCTGGGCGGGAATGAAAATTGCCAATTGACTTAAAAAAATTCAAGAATACTATGAACAATTCATTTAAATTTTTCTTAATCGGCTTATTTACAGCCGTAAATACCGTAAATATTTCAGCCCAGTCCGATTCTTTGCTGAAAGAAATCAACTCGTTAAAACAGACGGTAAACGATTATCAGCATCGTTTTGATGTGCTGGAAAAGCAGATCGACGACCTGATGTGGTTCCGCAGGCTGGAAGACATCGCCCACGTCGATAAAGTGCGGTTAACCGGCACACCGCGGTGGAAGCCGAAAGACCAGGACGACCGTTTCGCGGGCAATAAACTGCAGTTTTATGCCTATGTGTTCATCCCCAAAGATGTGGATATCAACAAGAAATATCCGCTTATCGTTCTGCCGCACAGCGGAGTCCATGCCAATTTTTCCACCTACTACGCCCATATCGTGCGCGAGCTGATTGCTCAGGAATACGTGGTGGTATCGGCGGAATACCGGGGCAGCACGGGTTACGGAAAAGGCACGTATGAGAACATCGATTACGGTGGACGCGAAAACGACGATGTACTGGAGAGTCGGAACTATATGATTGAAAATTATAGTTTTATAGACTCTACCCGCGTAGGGGTAGTCGGATGGAGTCACGGCGGAATGATCGCCCTGATGCAGATTCTCCAGCACGGCGATAAATATCAATGTGCTTTTGCCGGAGTGCCCGTAAGCGATTTGGAAAATCGGCTGGCGTCGCACGACAAAAGCTATACAGCGTACTTCACAGCACCGCATCACATTGGCGAAAGTATCCAGGAGAATCCCGAAGAATACGCACGGCGCTCTCCCACCCACTATGCCGGGAACCTGAACAAGCCGCTACTGATACACACCAATACTAATGATAATGATGTTTATGTGGAGGAAGTGAAACTGATGATCGACACGCTCAAGAAATACGACAAAGAGTTCGAATACAAAATCTTTCAGGATGCCTCCGGCGGGCACGGTTTCGACCGTATCGACAGCAAGGAGGCCACCGATATCCGGTTCACTATACACAAATTTCTGGAGCGTTACCTGAGTCCGGCCAAACCGTTCAAATCTACTCAGGAAATGCGCACGGCAGCATATGGGTTTAATTAGGGCGAGTCACTTTTTGTCAGAATTGCTCTTTTTCGTCGTAATCATTATTACTCTATTCCTTCCTTCATCACCGTAAATTTCGTTTGCGGATTCACCTTTCAAAACATCTATCGATTCAATATCAGTAGGTTTAAGAGTATTCAAATCAAAATCTCTCGGCATCTGCTTTCCGTCAATAACAATCAACAGGCTATCCGGTTTAAAATGCAAGGAAGAATTTTCCGGTTTTTTCATTGTAATCAATACCACACCGTTTTTTCCGTTTTCACCGTAAAGGGATGTAGATGCTTCGTTCTTTAAAACGCTTACCGCATCAATTTCCTTAGGGTTGATTTTCGGCATATCTTCATGGGAAATCTGTTTTCCATCCACGACATACAATGGCTGCTTTCCGTCCAGGGTACTGATGCCGACAACCTCTTTACTTTCTTTTGACTTATTTTCAACATCTTGCATTATTCCCTGAAATGATCTCATAGTTCCAACTCCCACCGTTATTACCTCATCGGGCCGAAGGATAATAACCAAGTTATCTTCCGCTTTTTCAACCACATATTCAGCAGATTTATAATTAATCATTGAAAACACCAGCGTACTCCCCTTATCCACTTTGAGCACAAATTTCCCTTGTGAATCGGTGATGGTTCCTATGTTGGTCCCTTTTACGGCAATTGAAGCACCCGTTATAACACTCTGATTATCTTTTACATAACCAGACACAACGATTTTAGACTGGTTATCATCAGCGCGACTTCTGATATCGCGATCTTCCACTTGCGCGGTTATTTTTTCCGCAACACTCCCAATGGTTTCCGCCGATTCTTTTTCCACAGCTTTCGCGTTCAGCTTCGAAACCGAAAGTACGATCATTGCCAGGAACAGTATGGGAAGCGCCGCCATATAGTTCCATTTCATTCGCTTGTTTGTTTTGTTTTTCTTCATCATGATAATTCGTTTGTGCAAATCGCGTTGACGGAAATTGTTCGCCAGAGCAAATTTATATTCGCCTACGCTTTTGCGGATTAATAAAAGTTGATATTGTTTAGCATCAATGCCGGAGAGAAGCACCTGTTCGTCTGCCTGATACTCGTGGACCGACTGAATTTCCCGGCGCAGCAGCCATGAGAAAGGGTTAAACCAGAATATACAAGTGAAAATATCGAAAAAGACCATATCAAACGAGTGCCGTAAACGGATGTGTGCCCTTTCGTGGCGGATCACCGCCCGGTTGTCGGCCGGCAGTCCTTTACACGGCAAAACGATATACTTCACCCAGCTGAATGGCGAGATATCCTTGTCAGTCATGCACAAAACGGTATTGTCGGCAAGCGTTTGTCTTTCCGACTTTCGGATGATAGCGGCGATTTGACCCAATCCGATCAGATAGCGGACAAGTGCGAAAAGAAATCCCGCAGCAAACAGAACTATCAAAATCTGCATCCATGGAATCTCTACCGGCGGTTGCGTTTCCACAAATTCAGTGACGGGAATGGAAGAAAGATCCGCCAGAAACGTTTCGGTAACCGGATCCGTTTTTTTCTCCGGAATAAGGTGAAAATGGAAAAGCGGAAGCAGGAATACCGTCAGCACTATGAATATCAGCAAAATACGGTTGATATGGTGAAACGTGCTTCCGGCAAGAAAAAGCTTGTAAAAGCCATAAAATAGTGCCATTAAAACGGATGCGCGAAGCAGGTAATAGAGAAAAAGTTCCATGGCGATCATTTTTTGGCGTTCAATTTTTCCACTCCGTCCAACAGTTTCCGCACTTCTTCCACAGAGATATCCTGCTCTTTGATCAGCGACGAGACCACACTCAGGTACGAATTGTCGAAATACTTCCTCACCATATTCCTGAGCGTCCCGTTGCGGTATTCTTCTTCACTGACGACGGCAAAATACCGGTACGTTGTACCGAACGCCTCGTGCGATAAAAAGCCTTTCTCTTCCAACGACCGCACGTACGTGGAAAGCGTGTTGAAATGAGGTTTCGGGTCGGGATACATTTCAACGAGTTGTTTCACGAACAACACATCATTTTCCCAAAAATAACGCATTATTTCTTCTTCTTTGGCTGTTAACGGTTTCATTTTAATTTATAAGCTTGGTAAATTATATTCGATTTAATCACGATACAAATATAACTATATTTTTTAGTTTTACAACTAATATATTTAGTTAAATAAACCAAACATTATAGTTAAAATTGGGACAAAAAAATAAACCGACTGATAATCAACCGGCTTATTGAAATAAACATCTGATGGTTTAAAACTTTCGGACACATCTATTCTTTCAACCTCCCGTTTTTCTTCAATGCCTGATCCAAGATCCATTGAATCTGACCGTTCACGCTGCGAAACTCATCGGCCGCCCATTTTTCAATGGCTCCCATCGTTTCCGAGTCCAGCCTCAATGCGAAATTCCTGGTTGTCTTCTCTTTCTTAGTCATTTTTCATTCGCTCCATCTTACCAAGTTTTATCAGTATCTCCTCCGGATAGCCGGATCTTTCTATTGATACAGCGTTCCCGTATTCAATACCGGCTGCGCCGATTCGTCGGCGCAAAGCACTACGAGAAGGTTACTCACCATCGCCGCTTTTTTGTCAATATCCAACGTTACAATATTTTCATCCTCAATACGCTCCAGCGCCATCTTCACCATCGTCACCGCACCTTCCACAATCTTCTCGCGGGCCGATATAATGGCTTCCGCCTGCTGTCGGCGAAGCATTACGGCCGCAATTTCGGGGGCATACGCCAAGTAGTTGATACGTGCTTCCACAATTTCTATGCCGGCCATTTCCAACCGGTTGTTCAACTCATTAAGCAGATCCACGTTCACCTCATCTCCTCCAGAACGGAGCGTAATTTCCACATCCGATACCAGGTTATTGTCGTAAGCGTATTGTCCGGCAACCTGACGTAAAGCCGCATCGCTCTGAACGGCAACAAAATTTTCGAATGCGTCCATTTGTTTACTTACCGAGTATGTTACCGCACCGTGCCTGTCGGGTGTTGAATTTGAAGCAGCCATCGTTTGCGCGTCGATTTCGAACATCGCCTTGTACGTATCTTTCAGCTTCCAAACCAGTACCAACCCTATCAAAATGGGATTCCCGACTTTGTCGTTCACTTTAATAGGCTCCACATTCAGGTTCCGGGCACGCATCGACAATTTTTTCTTAGACATAAACGGATTCACCCAAAAGAATCCGGTCTCTTTCAATACCCCTTTGTATTTCCCAAAAAAGATCATCACAACAGCTTCGTTGGGTTCAAGCTTGACAAATCCGAAAAGCAGGATAAACCAGATCAATGCTAAAACACAACCGGCTATAATTCCCGCATCACCCAGGAAAAAACAGAAAATGGTACCTCCCAACAGGAGAAACAGCAAAAAAAGCATAAGAAATCCGTTGACTCTAAAACCTTTAAAATTAAATTCTTTTGTTTCCATATCAATAAATTTAGAATGATATTATTTTGATATCACAAATATATCAACTGTTTTTATAATACAAAAAAAATCGGGAGTCATTTATATTTATTTATTGTTTTTTCACAAAAAGCATAAAAAAATGATAGTTTTTTGTACAAAACTGCCGGCTAAACAGTTAAGTTATTAAGCAAAAAGTTATAACTTTGCATTAATCTTCTAAAATCATTCAATGGATTTTTTACAATCGTTTAAATAACAACTAATTAGTACTCGAATGAAAAAATTATTATTAATCATGTTAGCAACTATGGCTTTAATTGCTTGCAACAACAGAAAAACCGGGGAACAAGCCCGGGAAAACGGAACTATTTTTTACACCGAATTCGATACACCATTCGGGATGCCGCCTTTTGACAAAATTTCCTTTGCCGACTTTAAACCCGCATTTTTGAAAGGGATGGAAGACGAAGCAAAAGAGATTGACTCTATTGCCAATAATCCGGAAGCGCCCACATTTGAAAACACCATCGCGGCGATGGACCACAGTGGGCAATTGCTAAACAGGGTTTCGGAAGTTTTCTATGGTTTAAAAGGAGCTGAAACCAACGACTCCATTCAGGCATTAGCGGAAGAATTATCGCCGTTGTTGTCTGAGCACAGGGACAACATCAATTTTAACGATAAATTGTTCGCCCGCATCAAAACTCTTCACGACGACACTACAGGCATGAATCTTACTACCGAACAGTATCGTCTGTTGGACAATTACTACAAAGCGTTTGTCCGTTCGGGCAGTATGTTGGGTGAAACAGAAAAAAACAAGCTCCGTGAAATCAACAAAGAGCTTTCGTCCCTCACACTTAAGTTCGGAAACAATTTGCTGAAAGAGACCAACGGTTTTAAATTGATTATCGACAAGAAAGAAGACCTGGCCGGGCTTCCCGAAGGAGTAATTGCTGCAGCTGCAGAAACGGCTAAAAATGAAGGACAGGAAGGAAAATGGATTTTTACTCTTCAAAAACCCAGCTGGTTACCGTTCTTGCAGTATTCCGAAAAGCGGGATTTAAGAGAAAAACTATACAAAGCCATGTTCAACCGTGGCGATAACGATAATGAAAACGACAATAAGAAAATCATTAACGACATTGTGAACCTGCGTATTGAAAAAGCGCAAATGCTTGGTTACAAAACGCACGCCGATTTCATCCTGGACGAAAATATGGCCAAGACGCCGGCAAACGTTTATAAACTGCTCAACGATGTATGGAAATACGCTCTGCCACAGGCAAAAAAAGAAGCTGCCGAACTACAGGCAATGGTTGATGCCGAAGGCGGAAACTTTAAAATCGAATCGTGGGACTGGTGGTATTATACCGAAAAAGTCCGCCAACAAAAATATGCGCTCAACGAAGAAGAAATCAAACCTTACTTCAAAATGGAAAACGTTCGCGAAGGCGTGTTTGAAGTAGCAAATCGCCTGTATGGACTGAATTTCAAAAAACTGGAAAACGTTCCGGTATATCATCCCGAAGTAGAAGCTTATGAAGTGCTGGATGCCGACGGTTCCCACATTTCGGTATTCTACACCGACTACTTCCCACGCGCCGGTAAAAATGCCGGAGCATGGATGAGCAGCTTCCGCGACCAGCACATACTGAACGGCGAGAACATCCGCCCGCTTGTTTATAATGTGGGCAACTTTACACGCCCGACTGAAACTGCCCCCTCTTTGCTTACGCTGGACGAAGTGGAAACTCTTTTCCATGAATTCGGACACGCCTTACACGGGATGTTGTCAAACGTAACCTACTCACGCGTTTCGGGAACAAGCGTTTCACGCGATTTTGTCGAACTTCCGTCGCAAATTATGGAACATTGGGCATTTCATCCCGAAGTGCTAAAACTTTATGCCAAACATTATCAAACGGGCGAAGTGATTCCCGATTCACTGATCGCAAAAATAGACGCAGCATCTAAATTCAACATGGGATTCATCACCACCGAATTTGTTGCTGCCGCGCTGCTCGATATGGATTATCATACGCAAAGTGAAAAGAAGGATATTGATGTTCGCGATTTCGAGAAAAAATCAATGGAGAAGATCGGACTGATCAAAGAGATTATTCCACGTTACCGCAGCACCTACTTCTCCCACATTTTCAGCGGAGGGTATTCTGCCGGATACTATGCCTACCTGTGGGCGGAAGTATTGGATGCCGATGCTTTTCAACCTTTTGTTGAAAAAGGCGTGTTCGACAAGGCAACAGCTGCATCGTTCCGCGAAAACATTTTATCGAAAGGCAATTCCGACGATCCGATGACGCTTTACAAAAAGTACCGTGGAGCAGAACCCAATCCGATTTATTTGTTGAAAAACAGGGGATTCGTACAATAATCAGCTTTTAACTGTTAACGTCAGCTAAATTTACAATTTATTTCACGGGATAACTTTCAGAAAGTTGTCCCGTGAGTTGTTTTATAATAATCAACAAAAATAATCCAAAGATATTGTTCTTAAAAAGACAAAAAAAGTGTATATTTGCAGGCTCAAATCGAAAGACATTTGAAATGCCTTTCGATTTAATAGTATATTTCGGATAAACGCCTAAAAAAGAATAAATTAATACACATAAAAATAAACGTAATATCGAAATGCAAAACAAAGGATTTATTAAAGTTTTCGCAATCATACTGACGCTTATCTGTTTGTTCTACTTGTCTTTTACCATAGTAGGCAGACAATACAATAAAAAAGCTGATGCGTATGCTAAAGGAGACTTGGAACTAAAAAATCAGTATCTCGACTCGCTTTCTACCGAGAAAGTCTATTTAGGATACACATTAAAACAAATTCGTGAAAAAGAGATCGGTTTAGGACTCGACCTGAAAGGCGGTATGAACGTGATTGTGGAAATGGATGTAGCCCAGGTTCTCAAAGCCCTGGCAAACACTGATGACCCACAGTTCAATCAGGCATTGCAGGAAACCATTGTTCAAAACAGAAAGGGAAGTTCATCCGACTTCATCACTCTTTTTCGTCAAAACTACGAGAGAATAAATCCCACCGGTAAGCTGGCAAATATTTTCAGTATTACCATGAGCGACAGGGTAAGTCCTACCGCGACCAATGATCAGGTAATCAACGTACTTCGCCAGGAAGTGAAAAGTGCTGCCGATAACTCGTTCAATGTGCTCCGCACACGTATCGACCGTTTCGGAGTGGTCGCCCCCAACGTTCAACGCCTCGATCAGGCCGAACGTATCCTTATCGAAATGCCCGGGATCACAGAGCCAGAACGTGTTCGTAATCTTCTGCAAGGAAGCGCCAATCTGGAATTCTGGAAGACCTACGACATAAACGAACTCGGAACATACTTCAACGAGATAAACACCCGTTCTGCTGAATATGCACAGAACGTGCGTGGAGCTGCTACTGCATCAACAGATTCTTTGTTGACGGATTCATTAGCGTTGATTCCGTCGGATGCCGCGGGAGCAAAAATTGAAATTAACAAAAGCTTCGTTGAATATTTTGCCCAGCCCCGTTTTGGCATGGGCGGCGCCAACGGACCCATTGTGGGAGCGGTTGCCCAAAACGATACTGCAGCGGTTAATTACCTGCTTCAGCGATACAAAGATATTTTCCCTGCCGACGTTCGTTTTAGATGGGGATTCAAACCCATCGACCAGCGGGAAACCTTATATGAATTATACGCGCTGAGAGGTGACGGAAGCAAACGCGGCCCGGCTCTCGAAGGCGATGTGGTAACCAACGCCAAGGCCGACCAGGGACATCAAGGTTCAGCCTGGGAAGTTAGCATGACTATGAATTCTGCCGGTGCGAGCCGTTGGGCAACCATCACGGGAGCAGAAAAAGGCAAGTCCATTGCCATTGTTCTCGACGGTTACGTTTACTCGGCGCCTACGGTTAATGACCGCATCGAAGGCGGGCGTTCGTCAATTTCCGGACGATTCACCCCGGAGGAGGCCGGTGACTTGGAAAACGTATTGAAATCGGGTAAAATGAAAGCCGGCGTCCGCATTGTCCAAGAGGACGTGGTTGGCCCGTCACTTGGACAGGAAGCCATCCACGACGGTTTGGTATCGTTCGTCATCGCACTTATCGTGTTGTTTATCTTCACCTGTTTACTGTACGGATTTACTCCGGGAATGGTAATCAACGGTGCATTGCTTATTAACTTCTTCTTCACGTTGGGAGTCCTGGCGGCATTTCAGGCGGTACTTACGCTGCCGGGCATCGCAGGTATGATCTTGTCACTGGCTATGGCCGTGGATGCCAACGTTCTTATCAACGAGCGTATTAAGGAAGAGCTTGCCAATGGGAAATCGTTGCGTAAAGCACTGGAAGACGGTTATAAAAATGCTTTCTCGGCAATTCTCGACTCCAACCTGACAACTATTATTACCGGTATAATTCTGGCTATCTTCGGAACAGGTGCCATCAAAGGATTTGCTATTACATTGATCATCGGTATTTCTATTTCGTTCTTAACCGCCGTTTTCTTAACTCGTCTGGTTTATGAACATCAACTTGAAAGAAACAGATGGCTAAAACTGACATTCAACACCGGATTCTCAAGAGCCATTTTTAATGTATATAACTTCGATTTCATCAAAAACAGCAAGAATATTATATTGGCAATTGCTATTTTTGTAGTAATCAGCATCGTTTCGCTCTTTACGTTGAAACTGAATACGGGTATCGACTTCACCGGTGGGCGTAATTATATTGTAAGGTTCGATCGTCCGGTGAAAACAGGAGATATTGAAGAAGCATTGCAACCGGTTTTAGGCGGTTCGGCACAGGTGATTACCATCGGCTCAACCAACCAGGTGCGTATCTCGACCAACTATATGATTGATAATGAAAGCGCAACTGTTGAAGAAGATCTGATTTCATTGCTGGGACAAGGATTGAAAGATTACATTACGCCTGGCAGCACCATCAATGATCACATTCAAAGTTCGCAAAAAGTAGGCCCGAGCGTAGCCGAAGACACGATGAAAAATGCCTTCCTGGCACTTACCATCGCCCTGATCTGTATGGGTATCTATATCTTTGCCCGATTCCGTAACTGGGCATTCTCTGTAGGAACAGTTGCCGCACTATCTATCGATACATATGCCGTTATCGGATTGTATTCATTGCTCTGGAAAGTAATGCCGTTCTCCATGGAGATCGATCAGACATTCGTTGCGGCTATTCTAACAATTGTGGGCTACTCCATTAACGACAAAGTAGTTGTATTCGACCGTTTCCGCGAAGTACACCAGCTATATCCTAAACGCGAGCTGCGCTCGTTGTTCAACGACTCCATGAACGCCGTATTGGCACGTACCATCAATACCGGTCTGAGTACGATACTGGTCATTATATGTATTCTGTTCCTGGGAGGCGATGCCGTAAGAAGTTTCGTATTCGCTATGTTGATTGGTGTGGTTGTTGGGACTGTAACGAGCTTGTTCATCGCTTCACCCGTGGCCTATGCCATCATGAGAAAACAAGACAGAAAGAGACAATTGGAGCCTCAAAAATAAACGATATATTAAATATTATTATGTTAAAACGGGTTGCGTTGCAACCCGTTTTTTATTGCATTAGCGAACAAATTACTAATTTTACCACGTAATACATCACATGATTATGAAAAAGACGCTACCTGTTGTTTTTCTTTTGTGCTTTACCTTATGTGCAAACGCGCAAAATGCGATCAATAATTTCTTTATAACAAAAGATACCGTTATCGGAAAAACGTTTGACGGAAATGACATTGTTGTAAAATGCTACAAACCGCAGCACAAGATTTATCAATGGCATTGGGACGGTTTTTCTGATAATCTGTTGCTTGAACTCAGGCAGACAAACAAGAAAGGGACTTCATTCAGGAACGAGGGAAATATCGCAATGATCGATCTGGATAACAAATCGGTTAAATGGAGCAGGAATGTCAACTACAACAACTCCGAAACAAAACAACAGGGAAAGTACCTCTTCTTCTCCGAAAAGAAAAAAAACTTCTGTCTCGATCCCGAAACAGGAAACGTGTTTTGGGAAACTAAAAACAACTTATATTTTATAGATTCGAAGCTGAACATCGGCGTGGGTTATCCGGTTCAGAGCATGTCGAACAACTTGTCGGCAATCGATTTATCCAACGGCAACACACTGTGGACTAGACCGGTTGACAGAACGCGTGGCTGGGACGATGCTTACATGCTGACCGACTCTGTTCTTTTGGTTGCCGTTAACGGAATTCAGGCATTGGATTTACCCACGGGAAATGGCTGGTCGTATAAAGCTACTACCAGTCAAAAGAAAATAGGACAAATGATCGCGGCCAATGTCACCGGTATTTTGTTGGGAGTTCTCTCCGGAACCGTTATGTATCAGACAAGCCCCGACGAAGTTACGGAGATGGTTTCAAACATGCTGATAGATGAGGGAAACAGTATCGTTCTCGCTTCACGCGATATGATTTCCCGGATTGGAAATTCGGGAGAAATCCTATGGAGTACACCTCTACCCGAAAAATTCACATCTAAATCATCCATCTTTTTAAAAGACTCGGTGGTCTATATGATCAATCGTGGCTATGCTTTCTACAACGGTGGTTTTTCTATGGTCGGCAACCCGTATCTTGCCGCTTTTAACATAAATGACGGCAGCCGGCGATACCTGACTATGATTCCCGAAAAAAAAGAGTTTATCCGGAATTTTCAGGTTATTGACGATATGCTTTTTTTGGTTTTCGAAAACAAAATCGCCACCTATTCCCTTTCCGGCGGAAGTTTGCTGACGGAAAAGATTGTCGGTCTGGAGAAAGGTGAGCAACTGGACGCTTTTGTAGAGTCGGGAATTTATGTCCTTCAGGGCGATTCTACTTTTATGGATATGGCAGCCGCTTATCCCGAACAGAATCTGATAATGACATCCGGAAATCGGGTAATTTCGCTGACAGACAGTTTAGAAACGCTGATTACGTACGACAAAAAAGATGTTTTTGAAAAGACAATCGATAACGGTGCCTACAGACTTCTGACCAACGACGAAAAAGAATTTATCGTTTGCGATTTTTCGGGAAAACCGATGATGAAATTTCAGGCATCGCCCAATATGTTCATGACAAACAACAAATTGTATGCTTTCGATAAAGAATTATTTTGGGAATTGGACTTAGACGCATATGCGCAATAATAATACTTTTGGCAGATAATGTGCTTTACACGGTAAAAACTTGGAATTATTGTATCCGGTTTCGGTTATTTTTTGTAATTTTGCCACCCGAAATGTCGCCACAATAGCTCAGTTGGTAGAGTAACGCATTCGTAACGCGTCGGTCGCGAGTTCGACTCTCGCTTGTGGCTCTTTCTTTAAAGCCTTTGGCCACCTTCGGTTAGGGGCTTTTTCAGTTACTTTCGCAAATCTCCTTGATAAATCGTTCTTCCGCCTGATGTACCCAATCACGGAAATTTTCATCGGGCCGGTAATGCGGTACGAAATTCAACAGTTTGTTCAGTTTAAACTTTCCACTGCTTATCCCGGCTCCCGAAAGGCTGGCATCATAAGCGTTAAATTCCTGCTCCACATGGACAGGAATCATCAGGATAGGTTTTTTGTAATACAGCGCTTCGCACACCGATTCAAAACCCGATGTGGTGGAATAAGCCATACACCCCGCCATGCTTTTTAGAAAAAGCTCATCGTTGATACGATAAAGAATCAGATTCTCGTCTATTACCGTAACATCATCGGCATCTTTTTTGTCCCAGAAAAAACGGAGCGGTATGTGCGGATTCTTGGTGTGCCAATCCAGAACTTCCTCGTAATATCCGGTATTAATCATATACCCATGAACATAATCACCGTCAGTAGGCTCATTTTCAAAAACTTCCGGTCTTAGCAGCGGCGGAACAACCACCAGGTTTTTTTCGCTGCATCCGGGCATATCACGAAACGAAAGCGCCAGAATTTTTGATGAACACCGGCAGGTAACTCTCGTAATCATCCGAAGAAAATAAAATTTGATATCTTGCTCGTTAGTGGTTTTGTATTTCGGGTTTAACAGCATATATTGATGCGCGATGCTGATCAATTTAATATTTAACTTCTTATCCAATCGATAGGTCCTAAAAACCACACCCGTAATCATTTCATAAAAATTAATCACTGCATCGGGACGATATTCTTCAATTTTAGACCTGACAAAAAGAATGCTTTTGCGGAAGATGAGTGATTGTGAAAAATTACCGATGACACTTAATACAAGGTTTGGCCGTTTTTGTTTGTATAACGCGGTGAAATTAGGACTTCTAAAATCAAAAACAGGCGCGTCGATCTTATCGAGATAAAACCTGGGGATTTGTCGCGAGTCGTCTTTACCCACCAATACAGCCATTACTTCGTGGCCGTGTTTTCTTAATATAGACGCCAAAGAGAGCGATTGCGTAAAGTGTCCCCTGCCCTCGCCCTGTACGGTAAATAAAAATTTCACAGTTATTTCTTCTTGATTCCGCGCAAAGATATAAAATTATTGTCACAAAATTGCTACAACTTCACACAGAATTACCGGTCGAATATCAATGCTTTTCCCTGAGCCGATTCAACGATATGTCCGTTATCGAAGACCAGGTTACCGTTGACAAACGTTTTCTCTATGCTGTGACGGAATATTTCTCCTTCAAACGGCGACCAACCGCATTTGTACAGAATGTTATCCTTGCCTACGGCATAAGGTCTATCAGGGTTTATAAGCACCAGGTCAGCAAAATATCCTTCGCGGATAAACCCACGGCCTTTCACCTGAAAAAGGTCTGCAGGTGCGTGACACATTTTTTCCACTACAAATTCTTTTGAATAGAGACCCTGTAACGACAACTCCAGCATAACCTGTAAAGAGTGCTGAACCAACGGCCCTCCCGAAGCGGCTTTCAGGCATCCACCTTCTTTTTCGCTCAACAAATGTGGTGCGTGGTCAGTGGCAACGATATCCAGTTTTCCCGATTTCAGTGCGGAGCGCAAGGCATCGCGGTCGGCACGGGTTTTTACGGCCGGGTTCCATTTGATCCGGGCACCCAACCGGGCATAGTCTTCATCGGTAAACCAAAGGTGGTGCACACACACTTCCGACGTTATTTTTTTGTCTTTTACAGGCGAACTGCTGAATAAACTCATTTCCCGGGCAGTGGAAAGATGCAGTACATGCAAGCGCGAACCATACTTATCAGCGAGCCCGGCAGCTTGTACCGAAGACCGGTAACAGGCCTCTTCACTACGAATAAGCGGATGATACTGAATGGGAATATCTTCGCCGAATTGTTTTTTGTAAACACCTATATTGTCGCGGATGATCTCTTCTTTTTCGCAATGCGTGGCAATAAGCGAATCTACTTCGGCAAAGATCCGCTGAAGCGTTTTAGCATTGTCCACCAACATATTTCCGGTGGAAGCGCCCATGAATACCTTTACACCACAAACGTTTCTTTTATCAACCTTTATCAGTTCTTTGATGTTGTCGTTGGTAGCACCCAAATAAAACGAATAATTGGCAATGGATTTTTGCGCGGCCAAATCGAATTTTCCGCGTAAAGCATCTAAAGTTACGGTTTGCGGGTTGGTGTTGGGCATTTCCATAAACGAAGTCACACCTCCGGCAACAGCCGCCCTGCTTTCCGTGTAAATATCGCCTTTGTGCGTAAGCCCGGGATCACGAAAATGCACCTGGTCATCAATCACGCCCGGAATCAGATATAAGCCTCTGGCATCGATTATTTCGCAACACTGTTGAAGTACATTTTCGGGAACTTCGCCTTCAAACACTTTCGAGATCCTTTCTCCCTCAACCAATACAGAACCGATGAATGAGCGGCCTTCGTTAATAAGAGTCGCCTTATGAATGAGTTTCATAATTGTTTAGGTTTTATTTTGCCCAATATTTTTCGCCATCGCAAATTTATTACACCAAGGAAAGCTTCCCCAAAAATGCTGGTGTTCATCTTAGATGTTCCCAATTGACGATTAACGAATATAACCGATACTTCTTTTATCTTGAATCCCAGTGTATAAGCCGTATATTTCATCTCAATCTGAAACGCATAGCCTTTGAATCTTATATCATCCAGATTGATGGTCTCCAACACCTTCCGCCTGTAGCAAACAAATCCGGCAGTGGTGTCCTTAATATTTACATTCGTAATCATTTGAACGTATTTTGATGCGAAATACGACATCAAAACGCGTCCCATAGGCCAGTTAACCACGTTTACGCCGCTACAATACCGCGATCCCACCGACATATCGAATCCGTCATCGCGACAAGCAGAATAGAGCCTTGGCAAGTCATCAGGGTTATGGGAAAAATCGGCATCCATCTCAAAAATATAGTCGTAGGAACGATTTAACGCCCATTTAAAACCATGAATGTAAGCCGTCCCCAAACCTAACTTTCCTTCACGTTCTTCAATAAAAAGCCGATTTGAAAATTCAGTTTCTATCAAACGGCGTACAATGGTTGCGGTTCCGTCCGGCGACCCATCATCAATGACGAGTATATCGAACGGTTTTGGTAAACCAAAAACTGCTTTTATAATGTTTTCGATGTTTTCTTTTTCGTTGTACGTGGGTATAATTACAATGCTGTCGGACATGGTCGTGAAATTTATACCAAAAGTACAATTTTTGTTGTAGAAAGAAAAAAGAAAGAGCAAAAAACTTGTTTTATAAATTAAAATGTCGTATCTTTGCACCTCAATTAATGAAAACATATCGCGGAGTGGAGCAGTTGGTAGCTCGTTGGGCTCATAACCCAAAGGTCATAGGTTCAAGTCCTATCTCCGCAACTATCGAAGGAAGTTTCAACGCTTCCTTTTTTATTTTGTACAGGTTCCGATCCCATCCCAAAAAAATAAAAAAAACAGGGAAGTTCTCGTTTTTTTTATATATTTGCAGTGTTAAAATCAAAAACAAGAGGCAATGAAAAAGTCACTCTTTTTTATTATCATTCTGTTTATAAACACATTAAATTATTCTGCTATCGCACAGCAAAAAGGAAGGGCGTCGTATTACGCCGACAAGTTTCACGGGCGAAACACATCAAGCGGCATACCCTATCACAGGGACAGCCTGACTTGCGCTCACAGGACTTATCCGCTGGGGACCATTTTGGAAGTGGTGAATCCCAAAAACGGGAAGAAAGTTTTGGTGGAAGTAACCGACCGCGGCCCTTTCTCGCGAAATAAAATTATCGACTTATCTTATGCCGCCGCCAAACAATTAGATATTATACATCAAGGCGTCACCACGGTGGAGCTCAGCGAATGGGTCTGGGATTTTACAAAATTCAAGCCACTTATTTTTGAGTTTAAAAATGTCTTCGTGAAAGTATCCCGTCAGGCAGATAAGAATTTGAAAATTGATAAGGAAAAAGTGCTGAAGTAAATTTCAGCACTTTTCGTTTTGTTATCTTATTCAACTCTCGCATGTATCCCTGTATAGTACTATCTTATCTGTTCTCATTGGAAAATGAGTATGGAAAATCGGATTTTTTGGTCCCTCTTGTCTTATTCGGTTGATCCGACAGTTGTATATCTATTGTAGCCCCATTCATCAGATCCTGATGCTTCACGTAGTTCTTTGTATATGCTTTTCCGTTCAGTTTAAAATCTGAAATATAACGTTTTGATTTGCTGTTCCCCGGAGAATTTATCTGCAGGCTTTTTCCATTTTCGAAATGAACGGTCATTTTCTCAAACAACGGTGAGCCTAAAATATATTCATCGCTTCCCGGACAAACGGGGTAAAATCCCATAGCCGAAAACACATACCATGCCGATGTTTGTCCGTTATCCTCATCACCGCAATAACCGTCGGGCGCAGGCGTGTAGAGTCTATCCATCACCTCACGCGCCCAGTATTGAGCTTTCCAGGGCTCTCCAGCATAGTTATAAAGATAAACCATATGCTGGATGGGCTGATTTCCATGAGCATACTGCCCCATATTCATAATCTGCATCTCCCTGATTTCGTGGATAGGGAAACCGTAATAACTATCATCAAAAACCGGCGGCATCTTGAAAACAGAATCCAGCATATTCACAAATTCTTTGTTTCCGCCCATCAGATCGATCAACCCCTGCGGATCGTGGAAAACCGACCACGTGTAGTGCCAGCTATTACCCTCGGTAAACGCGTCTCCCCATTTTGTGGGGCTGAAAGGCGATTGAAACGTTCCATCCTTATTCTTACCCCTCATCAGTTTATACTCGGGTGAATACAAATTGCGGTAATTCTGACAGCGCTTCGCATAAAGATCAATCTCCGATTGAGGGCGATTCAAGGCTTTGGCCAGTTTGTAAATTGTCCAGTCGGCATAAGCATATTCCAACGTACGGGCTGCATTTTCATTGATTTTCACATCGTATGGAACATAGCCGAGTGTATTGTAATATTCATGTCCCAAACGTCCGGTAGCCGATACCTTCGGGTGCACATTCTCCGTCCCGTGTATCATCGCCTTGTATAGCGTTTCTATATCGTAGCCGCGCAAACCTTTCAGATAAGCATCGGCAACCACCGAAGCCGAATTGTTTCCAATCATAATCCCCCGGTGTCCGGGACTTGCCCACTCGGGCAGGAAGCCGCTTTCCTTATACGCGTTAATCAATCCTTCCTGAATTTCCCTGTTAACAGACGGATACATCAGGTTGAGCAACGGGAACAAGGAACGGAAAGTATCCCAGAATCCGGTATCGGTGTACATATATCCCGGGAGCACCTGTCCGTTATAAGGGCTGTAATGCACTGTTTTTCCCTGCGCATCAATTTCATAAAACTTCCGTGGGAAGAGCGTCGAACGATAGAGGGTGGAATAGAAAGTACGTTTGTTATCGATATTGTTGTCTTCTATTTCTACTTTACCCAGTACATCATTCCACAATTTCCGCCCTTCCGCCTTAACGGTCTCAAAATTCTTGTTTTCAACCTCTTTCAAATTCTGCCAGGCCTGTTCGTAACCAATAAAAGAGGAGGCAACTTTCGCAATGACCTTCTCTCCTTTTTTAGTGGAAAATCCGATAAAAGCGCCCGCATGATTATCTTCAGCCTTATAGGCATTCTTTACAATCTCTCCGTTTTTCACCACACACTTATATTCAAATGGCTTATCAAAAACAATCACAAAATAATTTTTGAAGTTTTCCGGAACACCTTTGCTATTGCGTGTTGTGTAACCGATGATGGCATTTTTCCCCGGAATAATTTCCACGGATGACCCTTTGTCAAAAGCATCGACAAGTACATACGAACTGTCTGTTTCCGGAAAAGTGAAACGAAAGAGAGCCGCACGTTCCGTCGGAGTAATTTCGGTTGTAACATCGTAATCTGCCAGATAAACACTGTAATAATAGGGTTTGGCCGTTTCAGCCTTATGCGAAAACCAACTTGCCCTGCTCTCTTCGTTAAACTCCATTTTATCAGTCATCGGCATAATCGAAAACTGTCCGTAATCATTCATCCAGGGACTTGGTTGATGTGTTTGCTTGAATCCGCGGATTTTATCCGCGTCGTAGCGATAAATCCATCCGTCACCCATCTTTCCCGTCTGCGGAGTCCAAAAATTCATTCCCCACGGCGCTGCAATGGCAGGATAAGTATTTCCATTGGAAAGCTCAAACTTGGATTGGGTTCCGACAAGGATACTCACATAATCAACCGGTTCGGGTTTAACCTGTGCATTTACAACATATATACTCAGTAACAAAATAAACAATACTGATTTCAACCTCATTACTCTTATCTCAAAAATTTAATAAATTCATTTTATTTTCCTTCTCCAACCTGAGGATCAACTCTCCAAAAAGAGTGTTTACCCATGCAAACCACTTTCGGGTGAAATTCGCAGGATCATCCTTATGAAAGGATTCATGCATAAATCCGGTACCGGCATCTGTGTCCCGAAGCATCCTGAGGCAATGTTGAATCTCGTCATCACTCTTGCTGGTCATTGCCCGCAAAATAATACTCATTGGCCAAATCATATCATAACCGATGTGCGGCCCGCCAATTCCTTCTGCGGCAGTTCCTTTAAAAAAATAGGGATTATCTTTGCTCAGGACAAAATTCCGGGTGTTCCGGTAAATCTCATTATCATCATACGCGTTGCCTAGATACGGTATTGCCAGCAAACTGGGGACATTGGCATCGTCCATCAGGTAATGACTTCCAAATCCATCTACTTCAAAAGCGTAAATTTGTCCGTGGGTGGGATGAACAGTGATTGCATATTTTTTAACCGCTGCATCTACCTCATCGGCAAGCAACTTGCATTTTATCTGCATGAGGCCGCTGTGAAACATATTTACCCGCTTGGGTAAAGGTTGTTGTTTTTTCTCTTGCCCACGAAGGTGCTACTGCTAAAGCCGTAAGGCCCAGGGCACTTTTTTTAATAAAATTTCTCCTTGAAGTCATTTCTAAATTCCTTATGAAAAATCTATCGGCAATTTCTTGCGGAAAGCATCTTTGAAACACATCAGCGTTTCGGTTCTGGCCAGGCCAAGAGGTTGAAGCTGGCTATGGATGATGCGAAGTAAATCTTTATTGTTTCTCGCAAACACTTTAATTAACAGGTCGTATTGCCCGGTAGTGTAATAACATTCCACTACTTCGGGAATTTTCTCCAATTCTTTAACTACGCCATCGAAAGACGAAGGGGAGACAAGGAACAGCCCCACATAAGCACACGTTTCATAGCCTATCTTTTCAGAATCGATAATAAATTCCGATCCTTTAATAACGCCTAAATTGACTAATTTTTGTACGCGTTGATGAATTGCCGCACCCGACACACCACATTCACGGGCAACCTCAAGAAAGGGAATTCGCGCATTGTTTACAATCAGTTTTAGAATTTTAGCATCCAGTTCGTCTAAATCATGATACGCCATAGTTATACTTTTAAATTGTTAGAAAAACGATTTATTTTTTGCAAAAATATAAAAAAATACGTTCATAACAGGCGAAAACAAATAAATTATTACAATTTAAGCGTATCGAGGGCGATAAAAGCGAATAACGATGAAGAGGTTAACAACGCTTTCTCGTCAATAAGGAAAGAAGAAGAATGAAGTTTACCACAGGCACCCTCCTTGCCGGCCACGCCAAACCGATAGAAACAACACGGATATTGTTGGGAAAAGAAACCAAAATCTTCTGCCGTCATCCGTACGGGATATTCCGAAACACCGGCTTCGCCCATAAATTCGAGAGCCTGCAAACGTACCTTTTCTGTTACGCCGGCATGACTGATGGTACACGGATAGCCGTCGGGCATAACAATCTCGCATGTACAACCATAGGCTGTGGCGGTAGATTCAATAATTTGCGGAATGATGCAAAGCATTTTCCGCCGTTCGTTTTCGTCCATACACCGGAGTGAGCCGGCGAGCACAACCTCCGAAGGAATAACGTTGGTGGCGCCATCGGCAATGAATTTCCCAAAGGAGAGCGTCATCGGCTGAAAAGGGTCTCTACGGCGGCTTACCACTTGTTGCAGGGCAATGATAATATTCGAAGCGGCAAGCACGGTATCATTCAGTTCGTGAGGTAATGCCCCGTGCCCGCCCTGCCCTTTCACCTTGATGTGAATCTCGTCGGCTGAAGCCATTACCGTTCCGGTCTGGAAGGCCACCATTCCAGCAGGCAAATCCACATAAGCGTGTTGTTTTACAATAAAATCGGGTTCGAAATTCCGGAAAACACCCTCTTTTAACATCAATCCGGCACCGCCGGGCGATTGCTCCTCACCCGGTTGAAACACAAACAATGCTGTTCCGGCAAATCTGCTCCGCAGCGAATTCACTACCTTAGCCGCTCCCATCAGCGACGCGGTGTGCGAATCGTGTCCGCAGGCATGCATTACACCTTCGGTCAGCGACTTATAAGGCACACTGTTTTTTTCGTGTACGGGCAAAGCATCCATATCGGCAACAAAAGCGACAGCCTTTTCACTGTTTGCTTTTTCTCCTTTTACCCATGCTAAGATTCCGTATCCTCCAATATTTTTACGGTACGGGATTCCTTCGGCATCTAAAAATTCGGTGATGTATCTTGCCGTATTCTCTTCTTTATAAGAAAGTTCGGGATGTTGATGCAAATAGCGGTAATGACGAACTATTTCGGGGAAGATTTTCTCCGTTTCTTTCCTTATCATTACCGCTATACTTGCCACCTTCATTTTATCTATTGTATTTTACGGGGTACCCATTGCTCACGATGAACTTATGATAACTTATGTATCACTAATCCCGACCGTAACTTCGGTTCAAACCACGTGGTTTTGGGCGGCATGATGTTTCCGGTATCGGCAATCTCCATCAACTGTTTCATGGATACGGGATAAAGCGCAATCGCCAACGCCATCTCTCCGCTGTCCACCCGTCTTTTCAACTCTCCCAGACCACGGATTCCGCCTACGAAATCGATACGTTTATCGGAACGCAGGTCTTTTATTCCCAAAATTTCGTCCAGAATAAGATTGGAAGTAACCGTTACATCCAGCGCGCCAATAGGGTCGTTATCGTTGTATGTCCCGGGTTTTGCCGTCACACTGAACGAGCGCCCGTTTAAATATATCGAGAAATTGTGTAAATGCCCGGGTTTTTGTATTTCGGAACCGGTAGGTTCAACGGTAAAATTCTTATCTAATTTTTTCAGAAATTCTTCGGGAGTTAACCCGTTCAGATCCTTTACCACCCGATTGTAATCGATGATCGTCAATTGGTTGTCCGGGAAGCAGACCGCCATAAAATAATTGTACTCCTCATCTCCCCTGTGGGCGGGGTTATTTTTCGCCTTTTCTGCACCTACCAAAGCAGCAGCCGCAGAACGATGATGCCCGTCGGCAATGTACATGGCCGGGAAAGTGGCAAAAATTTCGGTAATGCGGTTAATATCGGCATTGTCCGAAATCAGCCAGAAGTGGTGCCCCACCCCATCCACCGAAACAAAATCGTATTCCGGTTCCTGCTCGGTAATACGGGCAACAATAGCGTCGATTTCCTTATTGTAAGGGTAAGCAAAAAATACAGGCTCGATGTTGGCATCATTCACACGCACGTGTTTCATCCGGTCCTCTTCTTTATCGCGTCGGGTTAACTCATGCTTCTTGATTTTCCCGCTGATGTAATCTTCCACATAAGCGCCGACAACCAAGCCGTACTGTGTTTTGCCGTGCATTGTCTGGGCATATACATAGTACATCTCCTTGTTGTCTTGCACCAACCAACCCTTATCCTGGAACAACCGGAAATTTTCTGCTGCCTTTACGTACACATCCTCATCGTGCTCATCTTTTCCAACCGGAAAATCTATTTCCGGTTTAATGATGTGATACAGCGATTTCTCGTTTCCTTCAGCTTCCTTGCGGGCTTCATCGGAATTAAGCACATCGTACGGGCGCGACGCAACCTCTTTTACAAACTGTTTGGGTGGACGAACACCCTTGAATGGTTTAATAATTGCCATAATTTAAGATTAATATTTAATTGTTAGAACCTGTTTTGATTTTTTTATGTACTGTTTTATAGAAACTGTTTAAATTTCTTACGAAAGAGGATAATAAAGATATCTTCGCCTTCAAAACAGTTTCTTAATATCGTTGCAAAATTACTGTTTTTTTTCTTATCCCATACTCTTTTTCTCCCAACCTTATAGTTATTCGGCGAAATTGCTTAACTTTGATGCGAACAATCAAATATTTACTATTATGGGTGGCGAAGCAGACATGTTGGACATGATAAAGAAGGTGGAGCTAAACAAATAAAACTTAACGCACCATGATTCAGATTCCCGAACAAAAGATCGTCGAAGCAGCCGAAAAAGGCATGGATGAATTCCTGAAGGTATTTACCGATGCCTACCTGACAGAGTTAGGCGGCGATATTACGGCAGAAAATATGGATAAGCTTAACGGTTATCAACACACTCTCCTCGCTTTTCGGTTTTTTACCGATAACGTACGCGAAGGAGGTTTTGTGCAGTTGATCCAGAACGGATACGGCGGATACGTTTTTGATAATCCCACGGCGAAAGCCTTGAAATTGATGGGAGCTAAAGGTCTATCGAAAATCCTGTACAAAGCCAAGGAGATTTACGACACTCACCGGGACGAACTGGAGCGCGACACCACCGAAGAAGAGTTTATGTCCATGTACGAAAAATTTGAACAGTTTGATGAGCTGGAAGAAAAGTATATGGAAATAGAGGAAGAACAAACCGCTATTATCGCTGAATACGTGGATGAGAACATGGAAGATTTTGCAGAAGTGGTGAAGTGATTGTTACTCCAGTAGTTTCGCCGCTTCACAAACCTCGTTGTACCATTCTTCACCGAATTTCCGGATAAGCGGTTCGCGGAGGAACTCGTAAATTTTCACACCCTCATGTTTTCCCAGCTTCACAGCAGGTTTACATATCAGCCAACGGTTATAGTTTAGCGCCGTAAATTCGCTGAGTTTCTGCAAACGGATGGGATAAAGGTGGCACGAAATGGGTTTTTGCACCGAAATCCGGCCTTCCCTATGCGCCTTTTCAATGGAACATTTGCAGGTGCCGTCTTCATCGAAATAGGTGAATACGCACTCCCGACCGTTAACGATCGAAGTGACCAACTCACCGTCGTAATCGGTATAAGCAATGCCTTGCTCTTCGATAAGAGCCTGCGCCCGCGGCGACAGGTCGTCCCAGATTTCGGGAAGGATCGACTTTATTTGCTCAAACTCTTCCTGTTCCAGTGGCGCGCCAGAATCGCCTTCAACACAGCAAGCACCTTTACATTTGGCTAAATTGCAAATAAAATACTTCTCAAAAATATCGTCCGACAATATAGTATCTCTAATTTGAATCATCTTTTTTAAACAGTTCTTTGTATCGTAAAAACAGGAAATAAGTCAATAACCCGCTTGCAGTCATCACAACTAACGACATCCATGTCAACGGCTTATCTTCCAATTGTTTCAGAAAATTATTTTCATCCCAAAAGTAAGTGATTACAACCACAGCAGCATTATTCACAAAGTGATAAAGTATGGGGATCCATAAATTCCGCGAATAAAGAAACAGATACCCCAACACAGCTCCCATAATCAGCCGCGGTATAAAACCATAAAATTGTAAATGAATAGCGCTAAAAATAAACGCTCCTACCCACACTGCCGCGTGTCCGTTGTGCAGCCATTTCTCTATAAACTGTTGCAGGACACCCCTGAAAAAAACCTCTTCCACAAAAGCGGCAGCTGCTGCAATAATCAACAAATTCAAAAACAGATCGGGGATGGTTTCTCCCGAAAGGAATAAATCGGTAACCTGCTTGGCGGCATCCTCCATCTGTCGCATCCAATCCTCGATAACTTTTAGCGAATCCGGAAGTACAATTTGTTCATTCCACCGGCCAATAACGGCTATCGCAGGATAGGAAATCAAAAAAATCAGAAGTCCATAGAAAAGGCCTTGTGGCAGTTTCCCACTCTTTTTTAACCCGATCATCTTCAGCGGATTATCCGTAATCCAACGGCAAATGGTATAAGCCGGCAAAAACACCACAAAGATATCCTGCAAGACAATACTGAGCCGATAATACCAGATGCTGTTCTCAAACGAAGGCAATGAGGTGCCGGCCATAAATAAAATGCCACTCGCCACAAACGAACCCATCAGTGAAAACAAAAACAGGTAAATAATTCTTGTCCGTTGTGAGCTATGTTCAAGTATTTTTTGCATATTTCGTAATTTCAAGCTGCAAAGATAGCTAAAATCGGGTGAATAATTTTTGTAGTTATCAATATAAAGCGTATTTTTGCATCCGATTAAAAAAATCGGTTTTTAATATTTAAATCGATTGATATTCAAACTATAACAAAACTTAAAAAGCGTAAAATAAACAGTTCAAATGAAGGTAACACTCAACAAAACAGACCATGTGAACGGCATCATCGCCATTGAATTAGAAAAGCCTGATTATCAAGAAAATGTTGACAAATCGCTGAACCAATTCCGTCATAAAGCCAACATCCCGGGTTTCAGACAAGGGAAAGTGCCCAAAGGAATTATTCAGAAGATGTACGGAAAATCGATACTCGCCGAAGAAATCAACAAGTTAGTCAGCAACGAATTATACAAATACATAAAAGATAACGAACTGAATATCCTGGGTGAACCGCTGCCGAACGAAGAAGAACAAAAAACAATCGATTTCGATAAGGATGAAAATTTCGAATTTAAATTCGATATTGCCCTGGCTCCTGAATTTGAACTCCCGCTCAACAAAAGAGACACGCTCACCTACTACAACGTTAAGCTGGAAGACGATTTACTCGACAAACAACACGATGCTTACAAACAAAATTACGGAACATATAAAAAAGTAGAAACAGAAGCAGTTGAAACCGATCTTATTAAAGGGAGAATTACGGAAATCGACAACGGCGAACCCAAAGAGAACCTGATCGAAATTGAGAACGGCATGATAATGCCATCGTACCTGAAAGACGAAGAGACCAAGAAGAAATTTGTGGGTGCCAAAGTGGGCGACAGCATCGTTTTCAACCCAAAAACCGCTTATGACAACAATGCTGCAGAAATAGCATCGTTGTTGCAAATTGCCAAAGAGAACGTTCCGGATGTCATCAATTCCGACTTCTCATTCGAAATTCAGGAAGTTACCCGGTACGAAGAAGCGGAGATGAATCAGGAGTTGTTTGATAAAGTGTTGGGCGAAGGGGCGGTTTCATCGGAAGAAGATTTTAAATCGAAAATCACCGAATTATTAAACAACCAGTTCAAACCGGCTGCTGATAATTTGTTTATGAAATCGGCACGCGAACTGATCCTAAAAAAGCTGAAAGACGTTGAGTTTCCCGATGCTTTTCTGAAACGATGGTTGTTGGTCGCCAACGAAAAAAACAGTGAAGAAACTATCGAGAATGACTATCCGAAAATCGCTGAAGATTTGAAATACCATCTGTCGAAAGAAAAAATCGTAAAGGAACAGGATATTAAAATTGAAGATGCCGATTTGGAAGCATTTGCAACCGAAGTAGCCAAAGCACAATTTGCACAATACGGGATGAGCAACGTTCCGGCCGATGTGGTGGAGAACTATGTTAAGCGGTTACTGGGCGATCAGAACACGGTTAGAAACATGTATGACCAGTTGGTTGAAAACAAAGTTATGGAATGGCTGAAACAAACCATTAAGGTCAACGAGAAGGAAATTCCATCGAAAGATTTCGAAAAACTGCTTTCTGAGGAGAAGGAAGAAAAATAAAATCTTTCTGCCGAAACATGGGCATTATTTCATAAAAATAAATATCTTTGTCGAGCAGGATGCCTATCGTATCGGAGTTAAAACCGATGATAAAAAAACAAGAATTATGCAAAACGATTTCAGAAAATACGCCGTTAAGCACCTTGGAATGAGCAGTGCCCGTTTAGACGGCTATACAAAAATAATAAGTTCCGGCGGCGGATATATCTCCCCCACTATCATCGAAGAACGTCAGCTGAACGTTGCTCAAATGGATGTTTTTTCGCGTCTGATGATGGACCGCATCATTTTTTTGGGCACTCAGATCGACGATTACACGGCCAACGTTATCCAGGCACAGTTGCTTTATCTCGACTCTGCTGATCAGGGGAAAGATATTTCCATTTATATCAATTCGCCGGGTGGGTCTGTATATGCCGGTTACGGAATTTATGACACCATGCAGTTCATTTCCAGCGACGTCACAACCATCTGCACGGGAATGGCAGCATCAATGGCAGCAGTCCTGCTGGTTGCCGGGGCGCCCAAAAAGCGCTTCGCACTAACGCACTCGCGCGTGATGATTCATCAACCGCTCGGCGGCGTGCAGGGACAGGCATCGGATATTGAGATTACCGCGCGCGAAATCGCCAAGGTAAAGCAAGAATTAAACACCATCATTTCAAAACATACCGGAAGGCCCATCGAAGAAGTCTCCCGCGATTCGGACCGCGACTTCTGGATGAGCGCTTCGGAAGCAAAAGAATACGGAATGGTGGACGATATTTTAACCAAGAAATAAGTACGATATCGGATCAAAAGATGGCAAAAAAAGCAAACAGCAGCAATCATTGTAGTTTCTGCGGAAGAAGTGAAAACGATGTGAATTTACTTATTTCTGGAATATCGGGTTATATCTGCGATATGTGCTCGGAACAGGCACACGAAATTGTAAACGAAACGTTCAAAAGCAGTGGAAAGTCAACTCCCGATATTTCACTGAATTCACTTCCCAAACCCAAACAGATAAAAGAATTTCTTGATCAGTACGTTATCGGTCAGGACAGCGCAAAACGTTTCCTTTCTGTTTCGGTTTACAACCACTACAAGCGGATCCTGCAAAAAACGGTAAAAGACGATGTGGAGATCGAGAAATCAAACATTATCATGGTCGGCGCTACCGGAACGGGGAAAACCCTGTTGGCAAGAACTATCGCTAAATTGCTGCGTGTGCCGTTTACAATAGTTGATGCTACAGTCCTTACCGAAGCCGGTTACGTGGGAGAAGATATCGAAAGTATCCTCACCCGGTTGTTGCAGGTCGCCGATTATGATGTTGCCGCTGCAGAGCGCGGCATCGTTTTCATTGATGAAATAGATAAAATTGCCCGTAAAGGCGACAATCCTTCCATAACCCGTGATGTAAGCGGTGAAGGTGTTCAGCAAGGATTGTTGAAGTTGCTGGAGGGATCGATCGTAAACGTTCCCCCACAAGGCGGAAGAAAACATCCCGAACAACGGATGATTGCTGTAAATACCAAAAACATTTTGTTTGTTTGCGGAGGTGCTTTCGACGGAATAGAGAAAAAGATAGCCAATAGGCTGAATACACGTGTGGTTGGTTATGCGGCTAGCGGAAGAAACGCAGACATAGACCGTAACAACTTGCTCCAATACATCACGCCGATGGATTTAAAAGCTTTTGGCTTAATACCTGAAATTATCGGGCGTTTGCCTATACTGACCTATCTGGAACCGTTAGACAGAGATGCTTTGATGAGAATTCTCGTCGAGCCTAAAAACTCCATCATCAAGCAGTACGAAAAGCTCTTTGCCATGGACGGTGTTGCACTCACCTTAGATAAGGATGTTTACGAGTATATCGTTGACAAAGCCATTGAGTTCAAACTCGGTGCCCGCGGATTACGTTCCATTGTGGAAGCTATCATGATAGACGCAATGTTCAGTTTACCTTCCGAAGAAAAGAAAAAACTACACGTAACACGCGAATATGCAGTAAAGCATTTTGAGAAATCAGATTTCCGACACTTGAGGGTAGCTTAAAAACTGCTTTTCGGTCTTTTATCTTTCCCATTCCTGTTTCAGGAAGCGGTTTATTGTGTCTTTATTTCCCCCGAAAGATCAGGGAACTGTTTAAGCTTGTTTTAGGCGAAGCTCTTTTTTACTTCTTTTGAAATTTAAACAGTTTCTAATATCAAAATTTGTATATTCGGTTTTTATTCATTAATTTGGTTTTATTTTTAAATTGGAATTGTTTTTAAATATAAAATACTTTCTTACATTTGCATTATTCCATTTGCATTGCACGAAATTGCACGAAAATATTTTTTAAGTTTGTGGCGTAAATTGCTCTTATGGAAAAACAAGAAACTCTATACAAGGAATTAAAGAAATATTTCGGGTTCGACACCTTTAAAGGAAATCAAAAAGCCATTATAGAGAGTGTCCTATCCGGAAAAGATACTTTTGTATTGATGCCTACAGGCGGCGGAAAATCACTTTGTTACCAGCTGCCGGCATTGATTTCCGAAGGTACGGCAATCATCATCTCGCCACTTATCGCACTGATGAAAAATCAGGTAGATGCTATGCGGAATTTCAGCGAGGATGACGGCGTTGCGCATTTTCTGAACTCTTCGTTGAACAAACAGGAAATTGAGAAAGTAAAACAGGATATCGTTTCGGGTAAGACTAAATTACTGTACGTTGCTCCCGAATCACTCACCAAGATGGAGAATATCGATTTTCTCCAAAACGTGCCCATCTCTTTTTATGCGGTGGACGAAGCGCACTGTATATCGGAATGGGGGCATGATTTCCGTCCCGAATACCGGCGCATAAAGCCTATTATCAACGAGATAGGACCAAGACCGGTAATTGCCTTGACAGCGACGGCCACACCCAAGGTGCAGCACGATATTCAGAAAACATTGGGGATGTTGGATGCAGCAGTTTTTAAATCATCATTCAACCGATCCAATTTATACTACGAGGTAAGAAAAAAGACCGATAAGGTAGATGAAGAAATCATAAAATACATCTTGTCACAAGGCACAAAATCAGGAATTGTTTATTGCCTGAGCCGTAAAAAAGTAGATGACTTTTCGCTGATACTGCAAGCCAACGATATACGGGCCTTGCCCTATCACGCCGGGATGGATGCTGCCACCCGAAGCGCTAATCAAGATGCGTTCCTGATGGAACAGGCAGAAGTGATTGTCGCTACTATTGCCTTCGGGATGGGAATTGACAAACCCGATGTGCGCTATGTGATCCATTATGACATTCCCAAAAGTCTCGAAGGGTATTACCAGGAAACCGGCCGTTCGGGACGCGACGGAGGCGAAGGCAAATGCATCGCTTTCTATTCCAAGAAAGATTTACAAAAACTGGAACGTTTTATGCAGGGTAAGCCTGTTTCCGAACAGGAGATCGGGAAACAACTGCTGTTAGAGACAGCCGCCTATGCCGAGACTTCCGTTTGCCGGAGAAAAATGCTTTTGCATTACTTCGGCGAAGATTATAACGAACCAAATTGTGGAAATTGCGATAATTGTTTAAATCCAAAAATAAAAGTGGAAGCTAAAGAATTACTTGTAACCGTTTTAGAGGCGATCTCTGTGCTGAAGGAAAAGCATAAAGCCGATTATTTGATCAATTTTTTACTCGGAAAAGAAACATCCGAGATAGAAACATTTGAACACAACGAACTGGAAGAGTTCGGTTCAGGCTCGGATGAAGAAGAAAGCACTTGGGAAACGGTTATCCGTCAGGCACTGCTTGACAATTATTTAAAAAAGGACATCGAGAACTACGGAATTCTTAAGATCACAAAAAAAGGAAAAGAATTCCTTAAAAAACCCGTTTCATTCAAGATCACGAAAGAAGATTACGAAGATGAAACCGATATTGAAGAACTCGAATCCGAAGAAGGTGTAATCACATCGGGCGGAGGAAACTCCGGAGCGGCCGATCCGGCATTGTTCTCGATGATGAAAGATTTAAGGAAGAAAATATCCAAAAAACTCAACGTTCCGCCATATGTCATATTTCAGCCCGCATCACTGGAAGCCATGGCCACTTCATACCCTGTTACGCTGGAAGAACTGCAAAATATTCCGGGCGTAGGAGCAGGAAAAGCAAAACGTTATGGACAAGAGTTTATTGAACTCATCAAAAAGCATGTAGAAGAAAACGAAATCATTCGTCCCGAAGATTTGCGGGTTAAGACCGTAGCTAATAAATCGAAGCTCAAGGTTTCTATCGTACAGGCTATCGACAGAAAAGTTGCCCTTGACGACTTGGCTGAATCTAAAGGAATAGATTTCAACGAGATGCTTTCGGAAGTAGAAGCTATTGTCTATTCGGGCACAAAAATAAACATCAACTATTTTCTCGAAGAGGTGATGGATGCGGATACGGTTAAAGACATCTACGAATATTTCCGGGAAGCCGAAACCGATAATCTGGATAAAGCCATGGACGAGCTTTCCGATTATACCGAAACGGAAATCCGTCTGGTTCGTATCAAGTTTTTCTCCGAAATGGCGAATTAACATTTCACAATGAACTATCGAACCCGGTCCTTCGTTTATCAAAAACGAAGAAAAAACAAAAGGAATGATATATTTACAAAAGATAAATAGCCCGGCTGACCTGAAAAAATTCAATATAGAACAACTAGAACAAGTCTGCAAAGATTTGAGAGAATTCATTATTGAGCAGCTGTCTCACAATCCCGGACATTTTGCGTCGAGTTTAGGTACCGTTGAACTTACTGTCGCGCTTCACTATTTATATAACACTCCGTACGACAAGCTGGTCTGGGACGTTGGTCATCAGGCCTACGGACACAAAATCCTTACGGGGCGGCGTGATGTTTTCCATACGAACCGCAAACTGGGAGGCCTTTCGGGCTTCACCAATCCACAGGAAAGCGAATACGATACTTTTGTTGCCGGACACGCCTCCACCTCCATTTCCGCCGCATTGGGAATGGCCGTTGCCGCATCGCTCAACGGCGAAGAAGACCGCCATGTAGTAGCCATTATCGGCGACGGGGCCATGACCGGAGGCTTGGCTTACGAAGGACTGAACAACGTATGTTCACAACCAAACAACCTGCTTATCATCCTCAACAACAACGATATGTCTATTGACAGTAATGTGGGTGGAATTCAGGATTATCTGGTTAAAATGACCACCTCTTCCAAGTACAATAAAATGCGGAACACGGTTTATCAGTCCATCAAAAGTAAAAATCTCATCACGGAAGAGAAGAAAAACATTGTACTCCGCTTCAACAACAGCATAAAATCGCTTATTACCCAACAGCAAAATTTGTTCGAAGGGTTCAATATCCGATATTTTGGTCCCATTGACGGGCACGATTTACCGGGGCTTATCCGTGTTCTGCGTAACATCAGGGATATGAAAGGCCCTAAACTGCTTCATATCAAAACCGTCAAGGGAAAAGGGTTCAAGCCCGCTGAAAAAGCCGCTACCATCTGGCACGCCCCCGGGTTATTCGATAAAGATACAGGGGAACGGATCATAAGAAACAGAATAGATCAGCCGCAACTCTATCAGGATGTTTTCGGACATACATTGGTGGAACTTGCCGAAAAAAACCAGAAAATAGTCGGGATTACGCCGGCTATGCCTACGGGCTGTTCCATGACGTATATGATGCATAAATTTCCGGGCAGGGCTTTTGATGTGGGAATTGCTGAAGCACATGCCGTTACTTTCTCTGCCGGACTGGCAAAAGAGGGTTTCATCCCGTTTTGCAATATCTACTCATCGTTCATGCAAAGGGCTTATGACCAAGTCATCCACGATGTGGCGCTGCAAAAGCTCAAGGTTATTATGTGCCTCGACAGGGCCGGTTTGGTAGGCGAAGACGGGCCAACGCATCACGGGGTATTCGATCTGGCCTATTTACGACCCATTCCCAACCTGGTTATTTCGGCGCCTTTCAATGAACATGATCTCCGCAACCTGATGTACACAGCCGTTTATGGCAACGATGGCCCGTTTGTGATCAGGTATCCGCGCGGACAGGGCGAGATGATTGATTGGCGGAACCAACCGCAGCTTATCCCGATAGGAAAAGGGAAAAAACTGAAAAAAGGAAAAGATATCGCCCTGCTTTCCATCGGAGCCATTGGCAATACTGCTGTAAAAGCCATCGCACGGGCAGAAGAAATGGGAATTAGCGTGGCGCACTACGATATGCTTTTCCTGAAACCCATAGATACAGAGATGTTGAGTAAGGTTGCAAAAAAATTCAAGTACATCATTACGCTTGAAAACGGAGTAATAAAAGGCGGAATGGGAAGTGCCGTAATAGAATTTTTAGCCGATAACGGCTTTACCAATAACAGGATTTTCAGAATTGGTATAAAAGATGAGTTTATTACTCACGGGGCAATAAAAGAGTTGCAGAAAGTAGCCAAAATTGATGAAGATAGTATTTTACAAAAAATTATTGAGGCATACGAATTAAAAAAACAAGAACAAAAAGAAAATCAAAACGAAGCTATTGTTATCATTCAAGAACAAAACAACTTGAGGGATTAGAAACAAAATAACGGCGTTTGGTGTTGTTCATGGGAAATTGTAATAAACCATAACTGATGAAAATATTAATAGCAGGAGCAGGGGAAGTAGGCACCCATCTGGCAAAATTGCTCGGGCAGGAAAATCACGATATCACATTGATGGACAGTAGCAAAGAGCGATTGATGGCCGTTCGCGATAACGCTGAGTTGTTGACTTTCGTAGGAAACTGTACATCGCTGAAAGACCTTACGGAAGCCGGTGTTACCGATTCAGACCTCTTTATCGGCGTTACCCCCGAAGAATCCAAGAACATCAATGCGTGCATGCTTGCCGCCAACCTAGGCGTCAAAAAAACGCTGGCCAGAATTGATAATTACGAATACCTTCTGCCAAAAAACGTAGAGTTTTTTGATAAATTAGGTATTCACTCCATGATTTATCCCGAGATGATGGCCGCACGCGAAATAGTCTCTTCGCTCAAAACTCCCTGGACAAGAGTTTGGTGGGAGTTATCGAACGGCTCCATCATTCTTACCGCTGCCAAAATAAGGGCGAACGCGCCTATTGTCAACTGGTACCTGCGCGAACTTCCAAACGTGGGCAAGAAATTTCACATCGTGGTTATAAAACGTGGAAATCAAACGCTGATCCCAAAAGGAAGCGATCAGATTTTACCAAACGATATTCTCTATTTCACTACGTTAAGAAAAAATCTGGATGAAATGCCTGCTATCATGGGAAAAACATCGTTCGAAACCAAAAATGTGATGTTTATGGGCGGGAGCAGGATTACCATGCGGGCTGTGCAATATCTGCCATCAAACATAAACATAAAAATTATCGAGCAAAACCGGGAAAGGGCGGAAAAACTCGTTGAAATTTCTCCGTCGAACGTAACCATATTTCTGGGTGATGCACGCGATGCGGAGCTATTACTCAGCGAAGGGATCTCCGAAATGGATGCTTTTGTTGCGCTTACCGGAAATTCCGAAGCCAACATACTCGGCTGTATGATGGCAAAACAATACGGGGTTAAAAAGACCATTGCCGAAGTAGAAAATATAGACTATATACCTATGGCCGAACGTTTCGACATTGGTACCGTAATCAACAAAAAACTACTGGCCGCCAGCAAGATATACGAACTTCTTCTCAAAGCCGATGCCTCAAACATAAAGTGCCTCACTTTCTCGAATGCTAACGTTGGGGAGGTCATTGCGAAACCTAACTCAAAGGTCACCAAAAAACTGATTAAAAACTTAAATTTACCTTCCGATATGACCCTCGGTGCGCTTATCAGAAACGGGGAACCGATGCTTGTTGACGGTGACACGCTTATTGAGCCTTACGATCAGGTAATGGTGTTCTTTATGAATACATCATTAAAAAGCATAGAGAGCTTCTTCAATTGATATTTTCAAAAGCGGGATGACTGCCAATCAGTCATCCCGGCTATAAAAATCACTCGACTTTCGCATGTATCAACTACTCATAAATACAGCGAAACTTTAAAAAATCACTTCCTGAATTTCGAAAAATCGGCATTGATCATGTTTCCGGTTTCCATAAATGCTTTATGAAATTCGAAGCACGCGTATAGATTCTGCGGTGTATGCCCTTTTTTGGTCAGGCTAAGATAGTCGTGCAACAACGGACGATAGTCAGGATGCGCACAATTCTCAATGATCTCTTCGGCACGTGCATAGGTTCCCTTACCGCGCAAATCGGCAACACCATACTCCGATACAATTACCTTTACAGAGTGTTCGCTATGGTCTTCGTGAGCCACTTTCGGAACGATGGCGCTTATTTTTCCACCTTTTGCAGTAGATGGGGTTAAGAAAACAGAGATATATGCGCTTCTGGTGAAATCACCCGAGCCACCAATTCCGTTCATCATCATATTACCCATCACGTGGGTAGAGTTGATGTTTCCGAAGATATCGGCTTCGAGAGCCGTATTTACGCCAATAACTCCCAAACGGCGCACAAGTCCCGGATTGTTGGAAATTTCCGATGGGCGAAGCACGAGTTTGTTCTTGAAGAAATCCAAATCACGATAAAAGCGCTGCATGGCTTCGTTACTTAACGTAAGCGAACAACCGCTGGCGAAAGAAATGTGTCCTTTCTGCATCATGTCCAATACCGCATCCTGAATAACCTCGGTATATACTTCGAAACGGGGAATATCCTTATTCTGAGCCATGGACGCAAGAACGGCATTGGCAATGTTTCCCACACCCGACTGAATGGGCAGGAAAGTGGGCGGGATATGCCCTTTTTTCAATTCCGAAACGAAAAAGTTAGATACATTCTCTCCGATTTTTGCCGTGATCTCGTCAACAGGTGCAAATCCGCTGCCTTCGTTCTCTTCACTGGTCTTAACCACATATATTTTTGCAGGATCAACTTTCACGTATTCCAACCCAACACGCCCCTGTACTTCAAAAATATTTATATGCCGGCGTTTCGGAGGATCCTGAAGTTCATATAAATCATGTACCCCACGCATTTTGGCGGGGACCTTGTCGTTGAGTTCAACGATCACTATTTTTGCTAAACGGCAAATAGTGGGCATAATCCCAACACCGCTGGTGGGAACTATCTCGCCCGAATCGGTAACTTCACAAGCTTCCACAATGGCAACATCAACGCCGCCTAAAAATCCGTAACGGATTTCCTGTGCCACTTGCGATAAGTGCATATCGAAATACTGTACCGGTTCATGCTGCACGGCATTAATGGCATTGCGCATATCTTTGTTAGTTTGGTACGGTGTGCGGAATTTTACCGCATTGGCGCGGGCCAGGCTACCGTCGATAGAATCGCCGGTAGAAGCGCCGGTAAACATACCGATCTTAAATGGATTGCCTTTGGCGTGCTCTTCTTCGGCACGTTTTGCAATTTCAACCGGAACCACTTTGGGGCATCCGGCATGTGTAAAGCCGCTGAAACCCACATTGTCATTGTGGTTGACAAGCGCAGCAGCTTCTTTCGCTGTTACATAAGTAAGACCCATAAATTCTTTTTATTTTTATTGTTATTTTTTCGATAATACCATTAGTATTTTCTGTTCAAAATCTCACTGTAAATGACTGCCTTACGAATTTCAGACTGCCCGTCTTTGCTTCTCAATTGTTCCAGAATGGGATGGATGGTTTCCTCCACTTTCATCTCCTGGTGATTGTCGAACAACCCGGATGCGAACATGGAGCCCTTCAACGAAGATTCACCCTCAAAATTAGTTACCAGATCCAAAGAAGACTGAAACTCCCGGTAAGTACGTCCGGCAGGGTTGATGGTTGATCTTGCAAGCTGACTTTTACTCTTTACAGTTTTTGGTGTTGGCGGCGGGATTGGTTGTTTTTCAGGTTGGGTACTTTCACTTATCTTCTTTCTCTTCTTAGAATCATTAAAAATTCCAAAAACAACGAAAGCAAGCAGGAGTATTAAATAAATGATATCGCCAAATTCCATAAATTGATTAATTTTGCAGTCCGACAAAAGTAATCAATTTTCACGAATAAAGGAAGGGTTATTCAAAAAAACAGGGGCAACTTCACAGCCGCCCCTGATTGTTTAACCAAAACCTTAACTATGAAAAAATTTTTATTTTTTCGTTCGTGACAAAAGTAAAACAAGAATTTAGATTTTACAAATATTTTAATTTAAAATATACTAAGAAACTATTTTAATTTTTTTTATGTACTGTTTTTTAGTCATTTTTTTGATGGATTTGGATTTTTGTTTCGCATCGTATAGCGGGCTATCCCGGGAATAAGAAAAAATTACAGCAAAAAAGATAAAAATGAATACAAATACAAAAACAACAAATACCCCAAAAGACAAAAAGTTATTTATCGAAACATACGGTTGCCAGATGAACGTGGCCGACTCTGAAGTAGTCGCGGCCATCATGGAGATGGACGGTTACTCGATTACCGAAGACGACAAGGCTGCCGATGCCATTTTCGTTAATACCTGCTCCATCCGCGACAATGCCGAACAGCGGGTGATACAAAGACTTGACTATTTCAACGCTTTAAAGAAAAAAAAGAAAGGCAATCTCATTATTGGCGTTTTGGGATGTATGGCAGAGCGCGTAAAATCGGAACTGATTGACCATCATCATGCCGATCTGGTCATCGGCCCCGACGCCTATCTCGATTTACCCAATCTTATAGGCAGTGCCGAACGGGGAGAGAAAGCAATTAACGTGGAACTTTCCAAAACCGAAACCTACAAGGATGTGATTCCATTGAAAATGAACGGTGTAAATATTTCGGGATTTGTTTCCATTACACGCGGATGCGACAAGTTTTGCACCTACTGCATCGTTCCGTTCACACGTGGCCGCGAACGGAGCCGCGAACCGGAAAGCATTCTTAACGAAATCCGCGACCTTAGGGATAAAGGCTACCGCGAAGCCACCCTGTTGGGACAGAACGTAAATTCATACAAGTTCGAGGAAGGTGAAAGAGTTATTAATTTCCCCGCTCTTTTGGCAATGGTTGCCGAAGAGGCACCCCAGATGCGTATCCGCTTTACGACTTCTCATCCCAGGGATATGACCGATGAAACGCTGGAGACCATTGCCAAATATAAGAATCTATGCAATTATATCCATCTGCCCGTGCAATCGGGCAGCTCACGGATGCTGAAACTGATGAATCGCAAGTACGATCGAGAATGGTATCTAGACCGTATCTCGGCCATCAAGCGCATTATTCCCGGTTGCGGGCTCTCTACCGACATTATGTGCGGATTTCACAGTGAAACCGAAGAAGATCATCAGGAGACACTTTCGCTTATGCGTGAAGTGGGTTTTGATTCGGCATTTATGTTCAAATACTCCGAGCGCCCGGGTACATACGCCGCAAAAAAGATGGAAGACGATGTACCTGAAGAGGTAAAAGGGCGTCGTTTGCAGGAAATAATCGATCTTCAGCTTGAACTATCGCAAAAAAGTAACGAACAAGACGTTGGAAAAGAGTTTGAAGTGTTGGTAGAAGGTTTCTCAAAACGCTCCCGCGAACAACTTTTCGGAAGGACCGATCAGAACAAGGTGGTTATTTTCGATAAGAAGAAGCACAGGATTGGTGAATTTGTAAAAGTTAAGATTACAGGATTTACTGCAGCAACACTTTTTGGGGAGCCCGTCGGGGAGTGATAAATTAACTTTTTCGGGAGCGAGTAAACATTTTCAAAATAAAAACGTTTTAGTAGATAGACAACGTTGTAAACAAACTATTAACATCTAAAAAACAAGATTATGAAATCAGAAGCAAAATTATTACTCGGATTAGGAATTGGTGTTGCTCTTGGAGCAGCTGTAGGTTACATTATGGGAAGCGACAAAAAGGAAGAGTGGCTCGAACAAGCAAACGCATTTGCCGACAAAGTACGTGCTAACGTAAAATCCGCTATTTACAAAGGGAAAAGCGAAGTGAGCGATCTGAAAGAAGACATTGACGACATTGCAGAAATTGCAAAAAAAGAATTGGCTAAACATTGAGATTTTCTTATATTTTAATACACCACTTCGATGGAGGACAAAACGGTTACCGGTTTATTTGAAGAGATGAAAAGTGATGTTACAAGTTATGTAACAAACACTATTGAAATTGTAAAACTCGAAGCTTTCGAAAAAGCAAGTAAGGGAACAGCGTCAGCTGCCATTACTCTGTTTTTGGCCTGCTTCGTTTTTCTGATATTAGCGTTAGCACTTCTCACTCTCGGATTTTATTTGGCAGACGTTTTTGACAGTAATTGGAAAGGTTTTGGCATTGTTACCTTAGGTGCAATTGCCCTTACCTTAGTTTTGTTGTTGATAAAAAAGCCACTGAAGAACTCAATTATTAATTCTGTAATCAAATTCCTGCAACGTCAGGAAGACGAAGAGGTTAAATATACAACGAAAAGCTAATGAAAAGTTACAAACTTACTCCACTCGACGAGCTCCATCTAGAGAAGAAAAAGTTGCGCGAAGAACGCGCAATCTCAGGGCAACGTTTATCTTATCAGATTCAGTATCTGGCAGATAATTGGGGTTCTATGCTCACCAAAGGTGTAACAACTAGCATTAAGAACAAATTTAGTGAAACGGTTGACAACCTGTCGTACGGTTCGTCGTCATCCGTTGCACCCTTTAAAACAAAGAAACCGGGAAATCCGTGGGTAAACCTGGCTCTCTCGAACTTGCCTTTAATAAGCGGGATTGCCTGGAGAATTGCCAAGCCGGCCATTTTTGCCTTTGCTGCAAAAAAAATTACCGGCAGATTGTTTGGGTGGAAAAAACGAAAATAAAAAAGTATAACTAATTAAATTAAGGCTCTGTGGACGGTGGTTACGCCGTCCACTTTTGCTATCTTCGAAATCAAGATATTTACATCTTCCACGCTGTGGACATGCACATGGAAAGTACCTTCGAAAATACCGTCTTTCGACGTAACGTTCACACTTTTAATATTTACCACGATATCTTCCGACAGTTTAGACAATATGGTATTTAGAATTCCTATCCGGTCGATCCCTGTGAAAACGATGGATGAAAGAAAAGAATATTGCTTGTAATCACCCCACTCTGTCGCCACGATTCTTTCTCCAAAACTCGATTTCAGTTTTATCCCTGTTTCACAGGAGCGTTTATGAACCTCCACCTCATTTTTGTCGGTAATAAAACCGAAAACATCGTCACCGGGCAACGGATTGCAGCAAGGGGCAACAATGAAGTTTTTCTTGAAATTCACTTCCTGTAGTTTATATACCGATTTATTGTCGATACCAACGGTCTCTTTGCCGTTTCCTTCCGCAACAGCAACACCCTTACTTTCCTCGGGTGCTTTTTTAAAACCGCTCATCGCCTGCTTCATATAGCGAACGAACAAGTTGTCTTGTTTGGGTTCTGTTGTCTCCCGTTGTTTAAGCAGTTTATCCTTTGAATCGGGAAGTTTCAGATCGCCGTTGCCAAGACCATAGTGCAAATCCTCTCTTTTTTCTGTTTTGTAATAATTCAACGTTTTGTTGTACAGAGCATTATCGAGTTGATCTTTCCCAACAAACTCTTCCAGCATTTTCTGGCCGCGTTCACTTATCCTCCTTCGTTGCCGGCGAAGGGCAGCTTCGATTTTTGTCCTGGCTTTGGCGGTAGTAACATAGTTAAGCCACTCGGATTGAGGCTGTTGCGATTGAGATGTCAGAATCTCGATCTGATCGCCGCTTTTCAGTTTCTGGCTGAGAGGAACCAACGTATGGTTCACTTTTGCTCCCAGGCAATGGTCGCCTATACGGGTGTGTATGGTGTATGCAAAATCGAGAGCGGTAGCGCCCAGAGGGAGGGTCTTAATCTCACCTTTTGGGGTGAAAACAAAGATTTCGGAAGCGAACAGGTTCATTTTTACCGTATCAAGAAAATCAATGGCGTTGGGATTAGGATTTGCCAACACCTCCTGAATGGTTTTAAGCCATTTATCGAGTTCATTGTCTTCTTCTATCCTGTTTTCCTTGTATTTCCAATGAGCGGCAAAACCTTTTTCTGCAATATCGTCCATTCTCCGGCTTCGGATCTGAATCTCGATCCATTTCCCGTCGGGACCCATTACCGTCAGGTGAAGGGCCTGATAGCCATTGGCCTTGGGATGGCTTACCCAGTCACGAATACGATCCGGGCGGAGTTTATAGATATCCGTAATGGCGGAATAGATGTCCCAGCATTGCTTTTTTTCATCCATCCCGGGATATATCTCAAAGATGATCCGGACGGCAAAAAGGTCATATACTTCGTTGAAATCAATACCTTTAGCCTGCATTTTCTTCCAGATGGAGTAAAGCGATTTTACGCGGGCACGCATCTCATATTCGATGTTCATCTTATCAAGCGCTTTAACCACCGGTTCGGCAAAACTCTCATAAATTTCATACCGCTCCTGGGCCGACTTTTCAACTTTTCTCGAAAGTTCAGCATAAGATTCCGGGTGTTCGTACTTGAAACAAAGTTCTTCGAGTTCGGTTTTTATGGCAAAGAGGCCCAATCTATGCGCCAAAGGCGCATAGATGTACATGGTCTCACCGGTTATCTTGAATTGCTTGGCAGAAGTCATGGACGACAATGTCCGCATATTGTGCAAACGATCGGCAATCTTTATCAGGATCACACGGATATCTTCCGACATCGTCAACAGGAGTTTACGAAAATTTTCCGCCTGTGCCGATACATTTTCACCAAACATACCGTGTGAGATCTTTGTTAATCCGTCAACAATCTGTGCAATCTTATCGCCGAATATTACTCTAAGGTCTTCCACCGTATAGTCGGTATCTTCCACCACATCGTGCAACAATGCCGCCGATATGGATGTAGATCCTAGCCCCATCTCCCTGGAAACAATCCTCGCAACGGCCAGCGGATGCATAATATACGGTTCTCCCGAACGACGGCGCGCTCCTTTATGGGCTTCTTTCGCCATATTAAAGGCTTTGGTAATGATTTCCACTTTACGCCGGTGATTCGAGTTTAAATAATCGTTAATAAGCGCTTGAAACTCATCTTCGATCATCTGTTCTTCTGCCGCTAACTTATCCTCTTCGCTCATATTTCCACTCAAACATAGTAGTGATTGAACTTTGAAATGAAAAAACGAAATTACAAATAAAACAGCTATTAAAGCCATCTATAACGAACTTTTTATTACCGGAAAGTTAAAATCCGGTATTTTCATTCTTTCATGAACAAAAAAGAAGTACCTTTGTTTCATCAACAATAGGGGTGCCACATAACAACGGGCTGAGATCATACCCAGAACCTGATCCGGATAATGCCGGCGGAGGGATGCAAAAACCCCTTTTTTATTTTACTGAATCCGACGCAAAAAACATTTTTTTGTGTCATAAAAGTCAATTGTAAATGAAAAAGGTATTTATTCTTGCAGGGCTTCTTGCCCTGAGCTTTTCATCGTTTGCCCAGGCAAACAAACAAACCGACAGTTTAAAAAACATACGCCTCGAAGAAGTAGTGGTTTCTGCCACAAGAGCGGGAAAGGATACACCGATGGCGTACAGTAACGTTCTCCAAACAGAGATTAAAAAAGAAAACGCTGCACGAAACATTCCGGTAATCCTGCAAAACATCCCATCGTTGGTGTCGTTCACCGAAGATGGATCGGGTGTGGGGAACACCTCCATGCGCATACGCGGAACAGATGCTACCCGCATCAACGTTACGCTCAACGGAATGCCGCTGAACAATCCCGAAAGCCAGGAGGTGTATTGGGTGAATTTACCCGATTTATCATCATCCCTGCAAAGCATTCAGGTACAGCGCGGCGTTGGAACTTCAACAAACGGAGCGGCTGCTTTCGGGGCCAGCATCTCCATGAAAACCGTTGGCTCACGGCCGGAGGTATATGGCGAAGCCTCTACGTCAATCGGCAGTTACAACACATTTTCGTCTTCCATTGCCGCAGGAAGTGGAATCCTGAAAAACGGCCTGGCGCTCGATGTGCGTTATTCACGAAACACTGGCGACGGGTATATCCGCAACGGATTTGTGAATCACGGTAACTTGTTTGTATCGCTCTCTCATCATTCTGACAATCAATTGATCCGGTTGAGTTATATTAACGGAAAGCAGAAAACCGGAATCACGTGGGAAGGAATTTCGCCCGGAGATATGGAGAAACAGGGAAGGAGGTATAATCCGGCGGGAAAATACCTGGACGAAGCCGACAACGTACATTATTACGATAATGAAACCGATAACTACACCTCACACATCCTGCAATTTCTTTTTACACGCCAACTCAACCAATATTTATTCCTGAACGCCAACCTGAATTACAACAACGGTTTTGGATATTACGAGAATTACCGTTCCGATCCGGATGGCGGATTCAAGCGGGGCGATAAGTTTTCTAAATACGGATTGCCCAATCAAACCGTAAATGGGATAACCTATTCGCGCTCACAGTTAATTCGTCAGAAACTGATGCGCAACGATTTTTATGTGGCAAACCTGTCGTTGAACTACGCAAAAGATGCCCTTAATTTAGCCCTTGGAGGAATGTATAGTTTTTACGACGGTGATCATTACGGAAAACTGCCTTGGGTAAAATACAATCAAAACATTCCCGAAAATTATGAATGGTATCGGAACAGGGGTAAAAAGGGCGAATTTAATTTTTTCACAAAAGCGGAATACCGGTTCAATGAAAAAGTCTCGCTTTTCGGGGATATCCAGTACAGGCATATCAATTATCGTTTCACCGGTATCGACGATGACTTGATGGAACTCACCGGTGTTTTCAAATACAACTTTTTCAATCCCAAAGCCGGAATTTCCTATCGAATAGATGATCGCAACAATCTATACGCTTCGATAGCAGTGGGACAACGCGAACCGCTTCGTACCGACCTGAAAGACGGGGCAAAAGGAGGTGCCGTAAACCCTGTCAAGGCGGAACGCATGCTTGATTATGAGCTTGGATATCGTTTTTCGAACGAGAACGGCGTGAATCTGGGTGCAAACTTTTACTATATGGATTATAAAAACCAATTGGTCCAAACCGGAAAACTCACCGATGTGGGTTATAAGCTGATGGAGAATGTGAAAGATAGTTATCGGGCAGGTGTGGAATTAGAGGCATCGGTACCGTTTGCAAATAACAAATTTCGTTTGGATGCCAACGCCACGTTGAGCCAAAACAAAATTAAAAATTACACGGCCTATTTCGATCAGTACGATACACCGGATAACTATGAATGGGTAGGACAAACCACTAAATCGATAAAGAGCACAAATATTTCATTCTCGCCAAATGCAATAGGAATGGCAAGCCTGACCTACCAACCCCTGCAAACGTTGTATTTTAACCTGCTGGGAAAATATGTAGGAAAACAGTATCTCGACAATACATCGGATGATGCAAAAGCCATTAACGCCTATTTTGTAAGCAATTTATCGGCCGGATACACCTTCGACAAAACACCGGTCGGCAGAATTGCATTGCAGGTTTTTGTGAATAATCTCTTCAACAAAGAATATATCGCCAACGGCTGGGCGGCTACCGATACTTTCCAGGACGGTAGCGCCCTCAATTGGATCGGTTATTATCCGCAAGCTACCCGGAATTATACGATAAGGATTACAATTAGTTTTTAGACGCATTTCATGCAAACCCTTGAAATTTCCGGAGCCATTATCGGGCTTATCTATCTCTATCTCGAATACAAAGCCAATAGATGGCTGTGGCTCTTCGGCGTTATTATGCCGGTGGTGTATATTGTCATCTTCTATCAGTCCAAGTTTTATGCCGATATGGGCATCAACATTTACTATTTCTTTGCGAGTATCTGGGGATGGATGGTTTGGACAAAGAAGAAAGATTCAGCAGAAAACGGGAAGATCTCCCATACTCCCATCCGCTTCATTGCACCGCTAACGTTAACAGGGATCGCCATTTTTGCACTGATCGCCTTTATTCTGGTCAACTACACGGACAGCCCGGTACCTTATGGGGATTCGTTCACCACAGCCCTGAGCATCATTGCCATGTGGATGCTGGCGTATAAATACATCGAACAGTGGGGGTTGTGGTTTGTGGTGAACATAGTTTCATGCGGGCTTTACTTTTGGAAAGATCTGCATTACACCGGCGGGCTGTTTGCCGTATATGCCGTTATTTCCATTTTCGGGTATTTTAAGTGGAAGCGGATGATGAGGAATGAGGTAAGGTGAGGCCGGTCATTGGATTTTTTTTTATCTATATTCAAGAGATGAAATGAAAACGGTTGTAGTAATCGATTGTATCTTTGGTCAGAATATCGAGGCTAACATAGTTCTGCAGTTTGACGGGACCACGGTATGTTAAATACTCGATCAGGGTCTTCATGGCCAAAAAGCCCTGAAGTTCAGGTTCCATTGCTGCAAATGGTATTTTCACAATCTCATTGGAGATACTCCTCTTCTTGAGATAATCAACAAAGCCCATTTTTCGCAGGATACTGGTATTGGCACTCTCATCCCCAATTCTAACTGCCTGAAGCATACCGATCCGAGATAATCGATCCCTGTCCAGAGGAACTGTCCGAAGATATGCTCCCTGTCGCGCGTGGCTTTCCATGCAGCCTCGTACCTGTTTTCACTTCCATAAATCACCCGCCCGGGATAGGTTGAATGGTCGCTTACGAGTCTATATGCTTCTATCTCCCTGGGGCGGAAAAATCTGCATTTATTTGTTCAAAGGATATAATTTTATTACAACAACATCCAAGCTAAGTTATTAACATACAATACTATATATTATTAATAACCCATATTTTTTGAAGTTCTTTATACGTTGACCCTGAATAACGTTGTTCTATTTGCTTTACCTACCAAGAACAAAAAATAAATTCTTTAATTTGGAATTTAATTTTGCGGTTTGGCATCTTATACTTATCTTTGACTAACAAAACGGACAGAGTATGAGAATTTTCATATACCGTACGTTGGCAGAATATTACCAAAAGCATCCCGATGCCAAAACAGCATTGGAAGATTGGTTCTCAAAAACGAAAGAGTCGGAATGGAATAATTTTTCCGATATGAAAGCCACATTCAACAGTGTGGACGCTGTAGGGAATCGCAGATATGTTTTCAACATAAAAGAGAATTCCTACCGTCTGGTAGCCATCGTACTGTTTGTGCCCAAATATGTCTATATACGATTTATAGGTACTCATAACGAGTATGACAAAATCGCGGATTGTTCAACCCTTTGAAAACAACAAGCAATGAAAGCAATTACCAACGACAGGGAATACAAGGCTATAACCAAAAGAATAGATCAGCTGTTGGACATAGTTACCGATGATAACTACAACTCCATACCCGAGGCTGTGGAACTCGATTTTCTTTCAACACTGATTGAGGAATACGACCGTATGCACTATCCGATAGCACTGCCGCAATTGTCCGAAGCGATTAGGCTCCGGATGTATGAAATGAACATTAATCAGGCCCAACTGGCTAAACTACTGAGTGTAAGCCCCTCGCGCATTACCGAGTATTTATCAGGCAAAGAGCCCAGCCTTAAGGTTGCCCGGACAATATGCGAAAAATTGAATATCAGTGCCAATGTCGTGTTGGGCGTATCTAAACCCGTCTATCCGAAGTCGGTATTGGTCGAATCATCTTAACGGTTTCACTATTCCCATTTCTAACGTAGGGCTATATTTGAATAAAAAAAGATTCGTTTTTGTGCCCAAATTTTTGCATTTCCCGGTAAAAAAATAAGGAGTTTCTTTTCACTGAAACTCCTTTATAGAACTGTAGCGAGACCGGGGGATGATCCCGGGACCTCATGATTATGAATCATGCGCTCTAACCAACTGAGCTATCTCGCCAACATGTTATTCCGAAAATGATTCCAAATTCGAGGTGCAAAAGTAGTTTAAATATTTTAATTTTGCAACCCTAAAACAATAAAACCCGAGAAAAATTTGTTTTTATTCCAACGCCATCAGGGCAAATGATGCCAGCCAATGCTCTCCGCCGTAATTCCCATCAAAAACAAGCGGAAGGGCATTGCTCAATAGTTTTTGTGCGGTTTGTTCAAAATGCGGCTTCAGCGGGTGTCCTTCGGACAACGATTTTGCAATTCCCTTCATGCACCACGCCCGCGAAAACGATAATCCCACCAGATGAACGGTTTGATAATCACTTAAATCGCTCACTACAGGAATTTGACTGATTCTGTCGATCCCCTTTTGTGTATAAAAAGAATCGAGCCATTTTTCAAAGTCGTTCCGGGGAAGGATTCTCCTCATTAAATCAGCAATTTCCAGGCTGGGAGAGAAAAAATCAGCGCCGTCCGGCTCCAGATGTGCCGGGGTCTCTCTGTCATCTCCGTAAAAATCCAGAGATTTATTTATCAATTCTTTTTCAAATTCTTTATTACCGTTCTCCCTTGCCCAGTCAATGGCAAAGCCCAATGCAAAAGCTGAATTCGGATGCACACCGGTTCTGTTCGGATAGGTTTGTTTGGGTAGATACTCCATCCACAACTCAATGATTTGCCCGATAAGCGGCTGAAGATTTTCGTGCCATTGCCCGGCAATCGGGTTATCCCACGATACCAGTTCCTCATCAAGCTTCAATAACCACGCCCAACCATAGGTCCGCTCAAATCCTTTACCTGTCACGTACTTCGTAAAGTATTCCTTTTCAACCTCAACAGCCTGTTTATTGAAGGAGCTGTTCAACTTTGCAATGATTTCGTTCTTGTTCGCAATATCGGGTTTTATCTTCAACAACCGGACCAACATCCAATGTGCGTGGACGCTACTGTGCCAGTCGAAGCATCCGTAAAATACAGGATGCAGCGCTTTGGGCGAAAGGCCTGTTTCATCGGCCGACCCGTACGTATGCCCCGGCTTGTTGGGATATTCCTGATCGATGCAATTGAGTGGCAGGGCAGACAATTTAAGTGCAATTTCATCGGTGAGATCCGGCTTATTTTGTGAAAAAAGAGGTAAAGAAGTCACGACGAAAAAAAGGTTGAGAAGCAAAAGAAAAAAGGACGATTTCATAAGAATTCTGATTTATGACTTCAAAGATACGTATTATATCGGCTAAAAAGAGTATTTTTGCACCAAATCCGAAATCGTAAATCGTAAATCCCAATTCTGAAATTTAAACGTGATTTATCCCGAAAATTTTGAGCAAAAAATAGAGTTCTTCAAGATAAGGCAGTTGCTGGAGCAGCACTGCCTCAGTCCGCTTGGCAGAGAGAAGGTAGAAGAGATGCAGTTTTCCGCCACTTTTGAAGAAGTTGATATGCAATTGTCGCAGACCGATGAATTTGTACATATATTACAAGAAGAAGACTCTTTTCCGTCGGACAACTTTTACGATGTGCGCCCTGTTCTCAAACGCATTCGCGTTGCAGGATCGTGGATTGAGCAAAACGCTTTGTCGGAACTGAATAAATCGCTGCAAACGATAAACTCCATCGTGGCGTTTTTTAAAAATGACGAAGAGAAATCGGAACGCTATCCCCATTTAATGCTGCTGGCAAAAGATGTATTCGTTTCGCCGGAAATCAGTAAAAAAGCAGAGCTGATCATTGATGAGACCGGACAAATAAGGGACAATGCGTCGCCTCAACTGAGCAATATCCGCAGAGAAATCACCTCAACCCTCAACGGTATTTCGCGGAGCCTGAATTCAATTTTACGCAAAGCACAAGCCGAAGGTTTTGTGGATAAAGAGATTACTCCCGGCATGCGCGACGGACGATTGGTGATTCCCGTAAACCCGGCTTTCAAGCGAAAGATAAAAGGTATTGTCCACGACGAGTCAGCATCGGGTAAAACCGTCTATATAGAACCCTCGGAGGTGGTAGAAGCCAACAATCGCATCCGTGAACTGGAAAGTGACGAGCGTCGCGAGATCATCCGCATCCTGACCGTATTTACCGATTACCTGCGCCCTTTCCTACCCGATTTGCTGGGATCGTACGATTTTCTGGCCCAAACGGACTTCATCCGCGCCAAAGCTAAATTTGCACTCCAGATAAACGCCCTGAAACCCGGTTTCGAAAACAGGCTCGTCATCGACTGGGTGCAAGCTGTCCATCCGCTCCTTTTCCTGGCCCTGCAAAAGCAAAACCGTAAGGTGGTACCGCTCGACATAACCCTCGAAGATAAAAACCGTATATTGGTCATTTCGGGACCCAATGCCGGAGGCAAGTCGGTTTGTTTAAAAACCGTCGGGTTACTGCAATATATGGTTCAATGCGGATTGTTGATTCCGTTGCGTGAAAATTCACGAGTGGGACTGTTCGATGATATCTTTATTGATATCGGCGACGAGCAGTCCATCGAGAACGATCTCTCCACATACAGCTCTCACTTGCAGAACATGAAGTTCTTCGTAAAAAACTGTAGCAAGCATTCGCTGTTGCTTATCGACGAATTTGGTAGCGGAACGGAACCGCAGATTGGCGCTGCCATTGCCGAGTCGTTGTTAGACAGGTTTAACCAAAGGAACTCTTTTGGCGTCGTCACTACCCATTATCAAAACCTGAAACATTTTGCCAACGAAAACGAAGGGGTGATCAACGGCGCCATGTTGTACGACAGACACGAGATGCAGCCACTTTTCCAACTTTCTATCGGAAATCCCGGAAGCTCCTTCGCCGTGGAAATTGCCCGGAAAATCGGGCTGCCCGACGATGTAATCACCCAGGCGTCAGAAATTGTCGGAAGCGATTACATCAATATGGATAAATACTTGCAGGATATCTCCCGCGATCGCCGCTACTGGGAACGTAAACGCGAAGAAGTGCGTCGCGAGCGAAACCGCCTTAACGAAATTTCGGAAAAATACGAATCCGAAATGGAGGAGATAAACCGGAAGAAAAAGGAGATAATGGCCCAGGCCAAACAACAGGCCGAGCAACTCATTGCTGAAAGTAATGCAAAAATTGAAAGTACCATACGTCAGATAAAAGAAGCACAGGCAGACAAGGAAAAAACCAAGCAGGCACGCCAGTCACTCAGCGAGTTTCGCGAAAAAATAGACTCACACACGGACAAGGAAGTGAGCCGTAAAAAACATAAACCCAAGCCCACAGCTCAACCTCAAACATCAAGCCTTAAACAACAAATCACCACAGGCGACACCGTCCGCATGAAAGGCCAAACCGTAACCGGAGAAATCTTAGAGATACAAGGCAAAAAAGCAACCGTTGCCTTCGGCGTGATAAAATCCACGGTCGATCTTGAAAAGCTGGAAAGGGTGAGCAATAAACAACCGGCCAAAGAAAGTAAATCATCCAACACACGCGACTTGCTGCACGATCGCAAACTCAATTTCAGACAGGATATCGATGTGCGCGGAATGCGCGGCGACGAAGCGCTCCAAGCCGTGATGTACTTTATCGACGATGCCATCCAACTGAACGTTTCGCGCGTACGCATTCTTCACGGTACCGGCACCGGCGCATTACGACAAATTATTCGGGACTACCTGAGAACGGTTTCGGGCGTCGTCCATTTTCAGGATGAACATGTCCAGTTTGGCGGCGCCGGAATTACGGTAATTGATTTGGATTAGAATTATTATTTTAACTTTGCACAAAAAATTGATATTTGTGAACCAAATCAACAGATAAAACGTACTATTATGACGAGATTTTCAAAACCTTTTTGGGTCGCGAACTTTGTAGAACTACTTGAACGTCTGGCATTTTATGCCGTTTTTATTGTAATCACCTTATATCTGTCCAATGTATGGGGTTTCTCCGATGTACAAGCGGGCATCATTTCCGGGATATATTCCTCATTTTTATATTTACTTCCAACCTTTACCGGCGCCATTGCCGATAAAATAGGATTCCGCAACTCCATCATCCTCGCATTTGCCCTCTTAACCATCGGTTACGGAGGATTGGGTTTAGTTCCCACAATTTTGCAAAGCGCGGGGCTGGTACATTACGGAATGACAACCACTTACTCGGGATTGATCGGAAGCGTACACCAATGGTCGATTATCCCGATTCTTGTTTTTATAGTGATCGGCGGTGCTTTCATAAAAGCCGTAATATCGGGAACAGTGGCTCGTGAAACCACTACTGAGACTCGTGCCCGCGGATATGCTATTTTTTATATGATGGTGAATATCGGGGCATTTTTGGGTAAAACGGTGGTTGATCCGTTACGCAAAAGCATGGGTGATGAAGGTTTGGTTTATCTTAACTATTTCTCTGCTTCGATGACGTTTCTGGCACTGGTTGCAGTGTTCTTCTTTTACAAATCAGCGCATACGGAAGGGCAGGGAAAGAAAATTCAAGAACTTTTTCAGTCGCTGGGCAAGGTGCTGACAAACGGCAGATTGATGATCCTGATACTTATTATAAGTGGTTTTTGGATGATCCAAAGCCAAATGTACGCCACGATGCCTAAATATGTAATACGACTGATAGGCGACGGCGCTACGCCCGGATGGTATGCCAATGTAAATCCGCTGGTGGTATTTATAAGCGTTAATTTTATCACTTCGATGATGAAAAAACGAAATGCCATCACCTCCATGATGGCGGGAATGTTTATTATTCCGCTTTCAGCGCTGGTAATGTCTTTTGGAAATCATATGGGAGATACGTACATTTTTGGGATACATCCCGTTGCGTTAATGATGATCATTGGTATTGCCATACAGGCATTGTCCGAATGCTTTATTTCACCCCGTTATTTAGAATATTTTTCGTTGCAAGCGCCTAAAGGAGAAGAGGGACTATATCTGGGATTCAGCCATTTGCACTCTTTCTTCTCCTATTTGTTTGCCTTTGGAATATCGGGCTTCCTGCTTGAAAAATATTGTCCCGATCCACGTCTGTTTACCAACGCCGAAGGCCTACTCGATACAGCAGCCTATTCTGCAGCAACACAGCATGCACATTACATTTGGTACGTCTTTGTGGGGATAGGGGCTGTTTCTGCTGTCGCGCTATTTATCTATTCCAGAGTTGTTAAAACACAGACAGAAAGACAAAAAAACTAAAAGTGAAAAATTAAGAGCAAAGAATCAAGAATCAAGAATCAAGAATCAAGAATCAAGAATCAAGAATCAAGAATCAAGAATCAAGAATCAAGAATCAAGAATCAAGACAAAAGACAAAAGACAAAAGAATCAAGACAAAAGACGAACAGACTGATAAAACTTATGAGACCATAAATTTAGAATACTTAACGGTCAATATTCATTAAATTTTTTCATTAGTTGCCTAATTTTGCCTATTTTTGTCAGTGGAAAATCTTTTTTAAAAATCATGTCATGCGATTAGATTTAAGTTCTTACATTACACTCGAAAGAATACCGCAAAGGTATTACAAACCGGAAAACGATTTTGAAGAATATACGCTCAGCCGCTTCGAAAAAATCCCGATCCATATTTTTGAAAAGTCGGATCGTGCTGCAAGAAAAGTAGCCAACGGCATTGTAAAAAACATGCAAAAGCATCAGGCAGAAGGGAAACAGTTTATACTCGGCGTTTCCGGCGGCTCTTCACCGATTCAGATATATGAAGAACTGACCAGGCTACATAAAGAAGAAGGAGTCAGCTTCAGTAATCTCGTTGTATTCAATATTTATGAATTTTATCCGGTTTACGAACCTTCCCTCACCAATTTATATGCCATCAGGGAAGCTTTTTTAGATCATATTGATATAGCTCCCGAAAACATATATTCGATTGATGCTTCAATCGAAAAGGACCTCATCGCAGAAAAATGCGAAGAATATGAAAATACTTTACATCAATTAGGGGGGTTGGATTATTTGCTGCTGGGATTGGGGAGTAAAGGAAATATCGGTTTTAACATGCCGGGTAGCAACCTTCACTCGCAAACCCGTTTGGTGATGCTCGATGGAGATTCGCGCCGCGATATAGCCTCAAGCTACGAATCACTTGACAAGGTACCCGTCAGCGCTATTACCATGGGGATTGCGGATATGATGCGGGCAAAAAGAATTTCACTGATCGCCTGGGGCGAGCAGAAAGCAGAAAGCATCAAGCAAATGGTGGAAGGAAGCGTAACAGAATCGATGCCTGCATCAGTTTTGCAAACTCATCCTGAAGCAGATGTTTACATCGATTTGGCCGCAGCCAGCGACCTGACCCGTATAAGCCAGCCTTGGCTTGTAACCAATTGTGAATGGACAAGCAAGCTCATCCGCAGGGCAATTGTCTGGCTGTGCGGCATTGTGAATAAGCCCATTTTGAAACTTACCAACAAAGATTACAACGATAACGGACTAAGTGAACTCATCACCCTCTATGGCTCTGCCTATAACGTGAATATAAAAATATTCAACGACCTGCAGCACACCATCACCGGCTGGCCCGGCGGAAAACCCAATGCCGATGATTCTAACCGGCCGGAAAGAGCCAAGCCATTCCCCAAACGCGTGATTATCTTCAGCCCCCACCCCGATGACGACGTGATATCTATGGGCGGTACATTTCAACGGTTAGTGAATCAAGGCCATGAAGTGCACGTTGCCTACCAGACTTCGGGAAATATTGCAGTGGGCGACGAAGAGGTAATCAGGTATTTATCGGTATTCAAAAACCTCATTAAAGAGTTTGAACCGGCCAACACCACCGTTCTTAACAAGCTTTCGAATATATTGAACTATCTGTTCCACGAAAAGGGAAACGATGACGTGGACTCACCCGAAGTCCGTTTCCTCAAAGGCAGAATTCGTCGCGAAGAAGCCCGCTCTGCCGACAGATATGTGGGTTTACCACACAGCAACGTCCATTTTCTCGATTTGCCATTCTACGAAACCGGAAGGGTAAAAAAAGACCCTATTTCGGAAAAAGACGTGGAAATTGTACGGGATTTCATCGAAAGCATCAAGCCTCATCAAATTTATGTAGCGGGAGACCTTGCCGATCCGCACGGAACACACAAAGTGTGCCTGGATGCTATTTTAGCCTCTATAGATATGATGAAAGACGATGAGTGGTATAAAGATTGCCGCGTCTGGATGTATCGTGGCGCCTGGATGGAATGGGAAATAGACCATATCGAGATGGCGGTACCTATCTCTCCCGAAGAGCTGCGCCAGAAACGAAATGCTATCCTGCGCCATCAGTCGCAAATGGAAAGCGCACCATTCCTTGGTGATGACGAACGTTTGTTCTGGCAACGTTCAGAAGAGCGTAACCGGGCAACTGCCGCCATGTACGATAAGCTGGGGTTGGCATCTTATGAAGCCATAGAAGCCTTTGTGGAATATAAACCCCTCCGGGAAAATATCGATAAATAAGTTCCGGACAGGCGGTTTAGAGCGAATCACACCAATTTTTGCTCCAGGGCTATACGCACCAAAACCGCCGTGTTCCTGGCGTTAAGTTTGCAAAGGAGCTTTTTTCGGTAGTTATTAATGGTATCGACGGCCAGAAACATCTGTTCCGCTATTTCAGGATTGGTGTATCCGTCCACGATATACTTCAACAGTACCTTTTCCCGTGGAGTCAGCCAAATTTGTTCCAGGGAACGTTTATTCATTAAAAGATCGATCTCTTCGCACAAAAAAGTTTCGTTATTAGTCACGGCTTGGAGACCCAATAAAATTTCTTCGGGCATGGCATTTTTAATAATATAGCCCGATGCGCCGTTCTCGAGCATTTGTCGAACGATGGAATATTCTGAATAACTGGTGAGCGCCACTACTTTCACCTGCGGATATTTCTCTTTTATTACGTTGCAGAGATCAATCCCGCTCCAATCGGGCAGATTGATGTCCAGCAAGATGACTTGCGGCTGTTGGAAATTTAATTTCCACAGGCAATCTTTTCCGGTGTAGCTCACAGCCGTGGTTCGGGCAAAGCCGGAATTATCTACCAGCTTTTTCAGTCCCTCCACCAAAATCTTGTGGTCGTCCACTATATGAACTGTTATCATATCTATATCTTAATCTCCACATCCACTTCTGTGCCTTCACCCGGGGAAGAATGAATGTTCATAGTACCGTTAACTGCTGCAACGCGTGTACGGATATTGTTTAAACCTGCGCCTTGAGTTTCGGCGTCCGGATCAAAACCTTTGCCATCGTCCTGGACGTTTAAGGATATCAGATCGGCGCCACACACCAGTTGCACGTTTACGGTCTCTGCATCTGAATATTTTAAAGCGTTGTTTATCAACTCTGTTGCGGCACGATAAATAACCGTTTCCAACTTTTTTTCAACCCTCTGCTCTATACCGAAGTAATGGAATTTTACGTTTCTGAAGTTTTTACAGAAGTCGTTCAAGGCTGTTTTCAACCCATAGCGCGAGAGCGTTTCGGGCATCATGTTGTGCGCCACGCGCCGGAGCTCCCCGATGGAATTATCCAACATTTCCATCACTTTATTGAAGCGTAAAACATCTTCCTCTTCTATTATTACATTTTGTTTCATATCGAATAAGTTTAATTTTACTGCCGACAGCATTCCGCCCAATCCGTCGTGAAGGTCACGCGCAAGCCGGGTGCGTTCTGCAGTTTCGCCACTCAGTACAGCTTGTGCGGCGATGAGCTGGTTTTCCTGTTCGAGTTGCAGGATTCTTTGCTTGTTCAATTGCTCTTTGGTTTGTATTGCCCTGTTTCGTAAATAGAGTACCAACAAAAACAGGAACAGGCCTACCGTACTTATTATGAAGATAATTGAATAAAGTTTTTTTTCTTCCTCCAGTGTACTTATCCGGAGCTCCTTTTTCTCGGTTTGGTAGTTTTTCTCCAATTCTGCCATTTCCTGCTCAAACTCCGCTGTAGAGCGCGTATCAATCAGGCCCCGGTACTTATCGAAGTAAAGGAGCGCTTCCTGTTGATGGTTTAAAAATATCCCTGCCCTCACCATGTTCGCGTACAGGTTTGATGTTACGTTGGCATCCGTGGTGTCGACTTCTATTGCTTCCCTGGCCGACTTCAAACAATTGGCATAATCTTTCTCGTTAAAATAAATATTCGACAAGATATTTAACGAACCGGCAATGTTTGCCTTGTAATCTGTTTCTTTTGTTAACTCCAAGGCTTTCAGGGCATATTCTTTAGCTTTCGGATAATCTTTATAATCCAAATAGTAAACCATGGCTATCCCTTGAAGGGCTATGGCTTCGGATGCTTTATAATTGCCCTTGTGAAAGATATCTGCTGCCTTTTTAGAATATTCCAACGAAGCTTTAAAATCTTTTCGTTTTAAAGCTATTCTACTGAATCCCTCATACGCACGCCCCATATTATACATATCGTTGGCTTCAAGACTCTCTTTTTCAAGCTTCGAATAGTATTTTTCGGCCTGGTTTAAGTTTATTAAACTGGAATATAAGGCTGCTATATTTCCGAGCAACGACCGTATCCGCTCTTTATTGCCTTGCTCCTCAAACATAGAGAGCGCCTTGAGGTAATACGTGAGCGCTTCCTGATAATTTCCCGATACATTGTGTACATTTCCGATAGCCCCATAAATGCCGGCTTCCAGTTTTTCATCTTTTAACAGGAGGGCTTTTTCGAGCGAGGTATTTAAATACAATTGAGCCGTATCCATCCGACTATTCATATAATAGGCCACACCCAAATTCCGGTATAGCCGCGCCTCCATGAGCAGGTTATTCTCCGATTTTGCCCTTTCAATACCCAGCACAGCATATTTTTTTGATTTCACAAAGTCATCGTTGAGGTAGTTCCAACTTAAATCGTCGCATGCTGCCAGATACTCTTTCGATGAAATATTTTTGTCGTTCAGCACATTTTCCAAACTATCCAAGTCCTGGGCAAATCCATTTACAGAAGACAAGCAAAGCCCGATAAACAGGAAACGCATTAGTACTCTTTTCCAGAAAGTAGCCATTGTGTTTAGTTATTTGTGTATTAGCACGTTGAAAGCAACAAATATACGAGATTTTATTGATACAAAATTAATATTGTCCGGAATAAATAAAAACTCCCTTTTGGGTCTATTTTTCACTTTTTACAGCTCGTAAGTTTGTATCCAAAGAGCCGGATAATAGAAAAGCATGTTCAATAAACAAATTTTAAAATCAATATCTTATGGAAATTATTAGCAAAGTAAAAAACATTTTGTTGAATCCCAAAACAGAATGGGAAGTAATATCGGAAAAAAACGATACACATGTGAAAGTATTAATCACTTACCTGATTCCTCTGGCGCTCATCCCTACCATTGCGGGGTTCATCGGGTACGGAATCCTCGGCTACGGCATGTTCGTAGGAATCGGCGTACGCTATGCATTGTCCTCGTTTATCTCTACCGTAGGAGGAGCTTACCTGTCGGCGTGGATCATCGCTTTTCTGGCCGATAAGTTTGAATCAGAAAAAAGTTTCGACAAGGCGTTTTCTTTGGTCGCTTACTCTTACACCCCCATGTGTGTGGCGGGAATACTTTTGCTGTTGCCCCATCTGTCGTTTGTAGTTATGCTGGGCGGGCTGTATGGCCTCTACCTGCTCTATCTGGGCCTGACGCCGATGATGAAGACACCCGAAGAGAAGAAAATAACCTTCTTCATTGTGAGCCTGCTCAGCGTGGTGGTGGTTACAGCCATCATTTCCGCCGTACTGGGTACCCTGATCATTTCATCTGCACGATTCATTTATTAAAACAAATGATCATGAAAAAAGTACTTATTTTGTTGGGGTTTTGCCTGCTGTTTTCCCTGCAGGCAGATGCCCAAAAATGGTTGAATAAACTGGGTAACACGGCAAAGGAAGCGGCAAAGAGCACCATGGAGCGACGGGTGGAACAGAAAACAGAAGAAGTGACCGAGGGGACGCCGAATGAAGCAGAAAGCACGGTAATAAAAGAAGAAACAGAAGCGGAAGAGAAGGAAGAGACCGGCCTGAAGGAGAGCAAGGAGGAGACAAAGGAGCCCCCGCAAAAATTGGTTAGCGCCGGTAAGTACGATTTCGTTCCGGGAGATAAAATCCTCTATTTTGAAGATTTCTCGCAGGATGCCATCGGCGACTTCCCGGCTCTGTGGACAACAAACGGAAGCGGCGAAGTGAAAACAGTGAATATTGCTCCCGGAAAGTGGTTCCATATGAACGGGGAGGATGCGGTATATTGTTACACGCGTCAGATAGATTTTCCGGATAATTTTATTGTGGAGTTCGACATTATTCCGGAAAAAAAAGACAAAGATTATTATTCCAGTATTCAATTCTCACTTTATCAGGAGAGAACAGGTGAAGCAAAAGAGATGAATGACGAGTTGTATCCGGGCGAAGCGGGGCTTCATATCGATCTGGGGTTTAGCAGCATGGATACTAGCTGGGAGACTAGGGGCTACAAGGAAGGTGATAATTTAGACTGGCTTAGCGGACAGGGAGGCAAAAATCCGGTCCTCCTCGAAAAAGTGAACCACGTGATCCTCTGGATTCAGAAACGCCGGGTACGCATTTATCATCAGAATGAAAAAGTGTTGGATATGCCTACCAACATCTATCCCGATGTGAAGTTCAACCGCATGCGCTTCTCGGGATGGGATAGATACAGTGCGCCGTATGTGACGAACCTGAAAATAACAACCGCATCGCCCGACACGCGCAGCAAACTGATTACCGAAGGAAAACTGGTTACCTACGGCATCACCTTCGATGTGAACAAGGCAGATGTGAAGCCCGAATCGTACGGGACACTGAAAAGCATTGCCGATGTACTGAACGAAAACGCCTCCGTTAAAGTAAAGATCGTGGGGCATACCGACAGCGACGGCGATGATGCCATGAACCTCGAACTGTCGCGACGCCGGGCCGAATCGGTGAAGAATGAACTGGTCAAAAACTTCGGGATCGATGCGTCGCGGATGGAGATCGAAGGGGCGGGCGAAACCAAACCGGTTGCACCCAACGATACCCCAGCCAACAAGGCGCAAAACCGCAGGGTCGAGTTTGTCAAGTTATGATTCGTTATCCTATGCCAACTGGTACTCTTTTGCTCTTTTGCAGTGGAGCGGTATGATCGTAAAACAATAATAAATATAACGTGCTATGACTAAAACATCAATATTTTTTGTGATACTATTGAGTATCGTGACGGGAAAAACACCTGCACAAGTTACGCCCGAAGCACTGTTGTATAGAAATGTGGAGCAGCAAGATTCGATCGAGACTCATGAGCTCGAAGAGAAACTCCGCCCGCTCAGAGAACAAGAACAGATGATGTACAACGAAATATGTTCTGATGCCGAAATCGCCCGTTCCAAGGCGGCAAAGAAGCAAATTTATGTTCTGAAAATAAAGTATTGCGAAAAAATGTCGCCCCTGCAAATCGATGCTATATCGCAATCTTTGAGCATCATTAAATCTCTTTTTCCCGATTACAGAAAATTTACCGACGTACAAAATGAAATATTTAAATTGCAGCAAACAGGTATAATTATATCCGCCGATTTGAGTTGCTATGATGCGGTTGACAAATATGCCAGCGCTTTGTCAGGTGCCTATAAATATTGGGTAGGAAAATTTTAATAAACCACCCCGCTCTCCTATTTTTGCACAATTACACAAAAAACTGTTACAATATGCAGTTATATTGAAAAAAAAGTTGTACATTGAGCGCAATTTATAGTGAGCAGTTATGCTTAAAGAGAAGTTTCATATAGAGTTTGTGATGGGAAGTGCCACACAAGCGAGTTTGTGGAGAATGATCAGCCAGGTTGACGGATTAGCGGAATGGTTTGCCGATGAAGTCACGATGAACGAGGAAGAAAATGTTTACACATTTTTTTGGGGCAAATCGGATAATCAGGCAGAAATTGTAAGTTTGAAACCGCAGCAAAGTATCCGTTTCCGATGGTTGGACGAAGACGATGAAAATATATATTTTGAATTCCAGCTCCACAAACTGGAATTATCAAACGAAATTGCTTTACAAGTCACCGATTTTGCGGAGCCTGACGAAAAAGGCGATGCCATAACCTTGTGGGAAACACAAATCGATAAAATGAAAAGACAGCTTGGAGTGTTGTAACAATCGAAAACAAGCCGGGTTATTCTTTTTGTTTTCTTAAACCTTAAAACTGTTTTGAATTTTATATTTATACTTTTCTCCATAGGAATTTATTATCTTTGTATCGAATTCAGAAACTGTTTTGAATTTTACGAATTATAGTTGTACTTTTGTCTTTTATGCTGTTTTATGCCCTTTTTCGCGTCTTTGAACTTTCCTTTCTTCCATATAGCCCGCTATACGGTACGAAACGAAAATCCAAATCCATAAAAAAATGACTATAAAACAGTGCATAAAAAGATTCAAAACAGCTTCTTAAAAAAGGTTTCTTTTTAACAGATGAGAAGGAATTTCCACATAAAAAGACTTTACGGCTATTTGTTAAAAACCTATATCCCCCTATTTCTGATGACATTTGCCATATGCCTTTTTTTGGTATTGATGCAATTTCTGTGGAAATATGTCGAAGATATGGTTGGTAAAGGACTGGGGTTAAACGTAATAGGCGAAATGTTCCTGTACGCCGCACTTCAGTTGATACCCTTGGCGCTGCCCTTATCCATATTATTGGCGTCCTTGATGATGTTCGGAAATCTGGGTGAAAATCTGGAATTGCTGGCCATTAAATCGGCGGGGATCTCTCTTATCAAAGCCATGGCCCCGCTTATCGTCCTGGTTGTTTTGATAAGTATAGGCACCTTCTTTTTCCAAAACGACGCTATGCCGAAGATCCAACCTAAGTATTACTCGCTTTTGATTTCCATCCGGCAGAAATCTCCCGAACTGGAGGTTCCCGAAGGGGTCTTTTACAAGGAGATCGGAGGATATAATTTGTATGTGGACAAGAAGAACAGGAAAACCGGAATGCTATATGGAGTTTCCATCTACGATGTCAGCAAAGGGTTTCAGAACATGGCTGTCATTATCTGCGATTCGGCCGAGATGCGTACCTCACAAGATAAATTATCCCTGATCTTCACCATGCATAACGGGCAACAGTTCCAAAACTTTACCGAAGGAACGGAAAACATGGATTTCTCATCGGAGTTTATCCCTTATGCCCGCGAAAGTTTTGTTACCAAGACCATGACCATACCTTACGATGACAATTTCAACCGCATGGAAGAAAGCGTTTTGCAGGAGAGCTCATCAAGCAATTATGTTTCCAAAAATATCGCACAGTTAAGAGTTTCCATCGATTCAATGGAACAACTTATCGATAGCGTAAATATTTCTGACCGGAAAGTAATGAAACAATATACCTATCTTTCTTTCCGGAACAGCTATCCGCAAGATAAAAAGGACTCCATTATCCAGCATGCAAGCGCTTCCGTGAAACCCGATATGGACTCTATCTTCGCATCGAAAGATATTCAAACCCAGACGATGATCCTTCAAAATGCTTACTCAAAAGCCGATAACAATGGAAGCGATTATCTTTTCCGGTCGATGTCTAAAACAACAACACAACGAAATATAAACCGGCAATGGATAGAATGGCACACCAAATTCACCATTCCCTTTGCCTGCCTCATATTCTTTTTCATCGGCGCCCCGCTGGGTTCCATCGTGCGCAAAGGCGGTTTAGGAACACCCATTGTAATTTCGGTAATCCTGTTCATCATCTATTACGTGCTCAACAACGTGGGCTATAAGATGGCCCGAGATGGTGTTTGGGACCACTGGATCGGGATGTGGTTCAGCTCGATGATCTTGCTTCCTTTGGGTGTTTTCCTGACTTACAAGGCTATGACAGACTCGGTAATTATGAGTGCCGATACTTATTTGAGCTTCTTTAAAAAACTTTTCTTCATCCGCGAGAAAAGAAATTACACCATAAAAGAGGTCGTTATTGAAGAACCCGACTATGTTGAGATTTACAATTGGTCAAGCAAGTTGACTCAGGAAGTGTCTGATCATTTGCAAAAATACGGTAACCTCGGATACAAAATCTATTGGACGGATAACGGATACGATGAGGGTTTAACATCGATAAAAAACAGTATGGAAGATATTCTTAATCAATTATCCAACTCACGTAAGCCGGTGATCATTGAGAAAGCAAAAGAATATCCGGTTTTAATAAAATACGTCAGGCCGGTTAAAGCGGGATCTCCTCTTGCAAAAATATTTATGTACATTTTTCCCCTCGGGATTGTGATGAAACTACTTTCGTTGCCTTTTGAAAGGCGAATCAACAGGGACTTGAACGCCATATTGAGATTAAACAAAGAATTGACTGAATTAATGAACCAGCAAAGTAAAATAGCTGTATAAAAGATACGAAATGAAAGAATTTACGCTAAACACGATAGAAGAAGCTATCGAAGAGATAAAAAAGGGAAACTTTATTATCGTGGTTGATGACGAAGACCGCGAAAACGAAGGCGATCTGATTATTGCCGCCGAATGTATTACCCCGGAAAAGGTCAACTTTATGGAAACGCACGCCCGGGGGCTTATTTGCGCACCCATTACCATAGAGCGCGCCGAAGAGCTGGAGTTGCCCATGATGGTCACCCACAACACTTCCATCCACTCCACACCGTTTACGATATCCATAGACTTACTTACGCACGGCTGTACAACCGGAATTTCCGCCTACGATCGCGCACAAACCATACTGGCGCTTGCACGTGAAGAGACCAAACCCGAAGATTTCGGCCGGCCGGGACACATTTTTCCGTTACGTGCCATGAGCAGGGGGGTTATTCGCCGTGCAGGGCATACGGAAGCTTCTATCGATCTGGCCCGTTTAGCCGGATTGTACCCTGCCGGAGCGCTTGCAGAGATCAAAAAGGAAGACGGAGAGATGGCGCGTTTGCCCGAACTCATGAAGATGGCGAAGGAATTCAACCTGAAGATTATCTCGGTTGCCGACCTCATCAAGTATCGCCTGAAAACCGAATCGCTTGTGAACCGTGGTGAAGAGGTGCATTTACCAACACAGTACGGCAACTTCCACATGGTTCCTTTTCGTCAGAAATCAAACGGATTAGACCATGTGGCACTCATAAAAGGCGAATGGCAAAAAGACGAGCCCATTTTGGTCCGTGTTCACTCGTCGTGCGTAACCGGCGATATTTTCGGTTCAATGCGTTGCGAATGCGGAGAACAATTGCACAAAGCCATGCAGATGATCGAAAAAGAAGGGAAAGGCGTACTGGTTTACCTCAATCAGGAAGGACGCGGAATTGGTCTTATGGCAAAAGCATCCGCCTATAAATTGCAGGAAAAGGGAATGGATACGGTTGATGCCAACCTTCATTTAGGCTACAGGGCCGACGAACGTGATTATGGCGTAGGCGCACAAATACTCCAGAGCCTGGGCGTCACAAAAATGCGATTAATGACCAACAATCCTGTTAAACGTATCGGATTGGAGTCTTATGGCCTGGAAGTGGTGGAAAACGTTCCTATCGAAATTACGCCTAACCAATACAACCATTTTTATATGGAAACCAAAAAAAATAAAATGGGACATATTTTGGGAAACATAAAAATTTAGAAACTGTTTCTTAATGCAACTTATTTATCTTCTCATAGGTTTTATAACCGGTGGAACAATTGCCTGGATCATAGCGACACTGCTCGTCAGATCGAAAATGAATGCCGAGCTCGTTGTTGCGTACGAAAAACTGAGATCAATGGAAGAAAATGAGGCGGAATTAAAAGAAGATATCGGCTCTTATAAGTTGGAATTGAAATCGAAAACTGATGAATTCAACGAAACCAACAAATTGCTTGCCACCTCAACTGCCGGGTTTAACGCGCTGAAAGAAAAGCTGGAAACGCAAAAAATCGAAATGGAGGAGTTGCGAAAGCAATTCAACCTGGAGTTCGAGAACATCGCAGGGAAGATATTGGACGAAAAAACACACAAGTTCACCCAAATGAATCAGGAGAACTTAGAGATCATTCTCAAACCGTTGGGTGAAAATATCGACTCGTTCCGGAAAAAAGTGGAAGAGGTTTACGTTACCGAAGCCAAAGAAAGGTTTTCGTTGGGCGAAGAAGTAAAAAAGCTGAAGGAGCTGAACACGAAACTCAGCGAGGATGCCGTGAACCTGACCAATGCCCTGAAAGGAAGCTCTAAAACGCAAGGCGACTGGGGACAGATGATTTTGGAAAACATTCTTGAAAAGTCGGGTTTAACGCGCGACAGGGAATATTTCGTGCAAGAGTTCCTGAAAGACAGTGACGGCGCCTACCTCGTAAACGAGGATGGAAACAAGATGCAACCCGACGTAATTATCTCCTACCCAGACGACCGCAAGGTAATTATCGATGCCAAGGTTTCACTCTCGGCTTATCTCCGTTACACGCAGGCCAATGAAGCGGGCGAACAAAATGCATGTATCAGGGAACACCTGCGCTCGGTAAGAAAACACATTGATGAGCTAAGCCGGAAAAGCTATCAGGATTATGCCGTAACACTGGACTTCGTGATGATGTTCGTTCCAAACGAACCGGCATATATGCTTGCTTTGCAACATGATCCGGATCTCTGGCAGTACGCCTACGACAAAAAAATCCTGCTGATCAGCCCTACAAACCTGATTGCAGCGTTGAAACTGATTGTTGACCTGTGGAAGCGTGAATATCAAAATCGCAACGCGATAGAAATTGCCGAACGCGGGGCAAAACTGTACGATAAGTTTGTCGGGTTTATAAGTAACCTCGATAGAATCGGGAAAAACCTGGATCAGGCTCAAAACGCGTATAACGATGCCTACAAACAACTTTCTGCCGGAAACGACAATTTGGTTTTACAGACCCAGAAATTAAAAGATCTGGGAGTTAAAGCAAAAAAAAGTTTGCCGCAATCGTTGCTTGAAGGATAAAAGATAATTATTAAATAAAAACTATTATGTACAAAAAAATGCAACAACACCTGCAAAGCGAATTAGCCGCTATCCGGGAAGCAGGGCTTTACAAAAACGAGCGGATTATCGTAACGCCTCAAAAGGCAGAGATCAAAGTAAAATCAGGCCAGGAAGTGCTGAACTTTTGCGCCAATAATTACCTGGGGTTGTCGGACAATAAACAGCTGATTGAGGCTGCAAAAAATGCCCTCGATGAGCGCGGATACGGAATGTCATCCGTGCGTTTCATCTGCGGGACGCAAGACCTCCACAAAGAGCTGGAGACTACTATCAGTAATTTTTTTAAAACGGAAGACACCATTCTATACGCCGCTTGTTTCGATGCCAACGGCGGATTGTTCGAGCCCTTATTCACCGAAGAAGACGCCATTATTTCGGATGCACTTAACCACGCATCCATTATCGACGGAGTCCGTCTTTGCAAAGCCAAACGCTATCGCTATGCCAACGCCGATATGGCCGACTTGGAAGCAAAGTTACAGGAAGCACAAGCGCAACGCTTTCGTATCATCGCAACGGACGGTGTTTTCTCGATGGACGGGAATGTAGCTCCCATCGATAAAATAATGGAATTAGCCGAAAAATACGATGCGCTGGTGATGATCGATGAGAGCCACTCGGCCGGGGTTGTCGGGAAAACCGGACGCGGCGTCACCGAAAAATACAACTGCATGGGAAAAGCGGAAATCATCACAGGAACCCTTGGAAAAGCGTTTGGCGGCGCCATAGGCGGCTTCACTACCGGACGCAAAGAAATTATCGATATGCTCCGCCAGCGTTCACGCCCCTATCTTTTCTCCAACTCTATTCCTCCTTTGGTGGCAGCAGCAGGAATCAAAGCTTTTGGCTTGCTTCAGGAATCGAATGAGCTGCAAGACAAATTACACGAGAACGTCGATTACTTTGTGGCAAAAATGAAAGAAGCCAATTTCGATATCAAGCCTACCCGATCGGCTATTTGTGCCGTAATGCTCTACGATGCCAAGCTGTCACAGGAATTTGCGTCAGAACTGCTCGATGAAGGTATTTACGTTACCGGATTCTATTATCCCGTGGTTCCGAAAGGAGAAGCGCGCATCCGTGTTCAACTATCCGCCGGACACAAACGCGAACACCTGGACAAAGCCATTGCAGCGTTTACAAAAGTTGGCAGGAAGCTGAATGTAATTTAAACTCATAACTTATAATTCACAACTCATTATGAAAGCCTTAGTAAAACTACGCCCCGAAAAGGGAATATGGATGCAAGAGGTACCCGTTCCTGAAATCGGAGTGAACGATGTTCTCATCAGAATTAAAAAAACCGCTATCTGCGGAACCGATTTGCACATTTATAAATGGGACGATTGGGCGCAAAAAACCATAAAAACCCCTATGACCATCGGTCACGAATATGTGGGCGAAATTGTGGATATGGGAAGCGGGGTGAAAAACCTGAAAACAGGCGACCGTGTTACGGGCGAAGGACATATTGCCTGCGGACACTGCCGCAACTGCCGCCGCGGAAAGCTACACGTTTGTGAAAACACCATCGGTGTAGGTGTAAACCGCGATGGCGCCTTTGCCGAATACTTGTCGCTTCCGGCGGAAAATGTAGTTAAACTGGACTCCCGCATTCCCGATGAAATTGCTTCCATTATGGATCCGTTCGGAAATGCCACGCATACGGCATTATCTTTCCCGCTCATTGGAGAAGATGTGCTTATCACAGGGGCCGGCCTCATCGGGAGTATGGCAACCGCTATTTGTCGTTTTGCGGGCGCCAGGTACATTGTAGTCAGCGACCTGAATGATTACCGGCTGGATATAGCCCGAAGAATGGGCGCAACACTCACCGTTAATCCTACGAAAGGAGAATCCATTAAACAAGCCGTCGAAAAATTAGGTATGCGCGGCTTTGACGTAGGGTTGGAAATGTCCGGTTCCCCGGCAGCATTCCGCGAAATGATCGCCAATATGTACAACGGTTCAAAAATATCGTTGCTGGGTATTCTGCCTAACAGCACAACCGTTGAGTGGAACGAAATTATCTTTAAAGCACTTACACTGAAAGGGATTTATGGCCGGGAGATGTGGGAGACCTGGTATCAGATGGAGCAGATGCTGATTTCCGGAATTGACCTGACTCCCGTTATTACGCATCGTTTCTCCATCGACGAGTACCAAAAAGGTTTCGATGCGATGGAAAGCGGAGAATGTGGAAAAGTAATCCTCAGTTGGGATTAGTAGCTTCTAACTTTCGGTTATGGTAATTATCTGAAAGTCCCTGTCCAATTCGAGATGAATGATGTATCCCGAAACGGTTTTCTGTTGTCCGCCCTCGGTAAATGATTTTTGAACAGGAACATTTACCTTGTAATGTTCAATCAGCGTTTTTTCATACACTACCGCGTTTATGTCCGGTAGGAATTTAATGGTTGGAGCCTGTGTTCTCGCTCCCGAGATAATCAAGTCTCCAACTATTTTTTCACGTTGCCCTCCACCGGAGTTGAAAAATCGAAAAACCACAGGAGCCAGGTATTTACTTATTTCATTGGCATTAAGAGCGGATAATGCCGTAAAAAATCCGTCAACGGTAAGCCTGACACTGTCCAAATCGCTTTGTGTAACCGGAAACGACTGAAACAGCATTTCGTATCTTTCCTGAGCATCACCAAAGTAGTCGCCGGGAATTTCTCCGCTTTGCGACATGACCATATAGTTGGAATAACTTTCCACGGTATTGTCGCTTAGTGTAGCCACCCAGGTAAGCGAATCCAATCGCTTTTTCACTAACGGCTGGTAAGGGCTTTGGGGATATTGCATCAAAAAGTCACGTAACTCCGCACCGTTTTCGGAGGTTTGTAATTTCCTCCAGAGCTCCGCTTCGTTTTCTTTGAGTTTCATCAGGCTTTCCTCCGCCAGGTTGTAACATTTTCCTTTTGGAAATGCCTGCATATACGTCAAGTATCCGCTTACCGTATTCTCTTTCACAGCCATATCCCATAGCGACCTGTCTAAATTGCCCTTTCTCACTGTTTTTCCGTAATAAAAAAAACCGGCAACCAGCAAAATACCCAATATAAGCAACCCCACAAATAAATTTCGCCTGACATCGATACTCTCCTCTACCGGTTCCTGCCCAGCAGATGTTTGGCCAATCATCACATTATCAACTCTTTCTTTTTCTATGGGAACATCAACTTCATATTCCTTTTCTATCTTTTCTTTGCACTGGTTGCAAAACAATGCTTTTTCCGGTTTACTCTTTCCACAAAGCGGGCAAAATTGAGACATATTGTTCTATTTAATTCAGAAACTGTTTTGAATTTTTTATGCACTGTTTTATAGAAACCGTTTAAATTTCTTACAAAAGAGGACAATAAAGATATCTTCGCCTTCAAAAAGTATTTTTGTATTCTTCTCCCTTTTATTTGGCTCAAATAGCCCGGATTGATTTGGATTTTCATTTCGCATCGTATAGCAGGACGCGAAAAAGGGCACAAAACAGCATAAAAGAGAGAAGTGCAACTATAATTCGTGAAATTCAAAACAGTTTCTCAGACAAAGATAAAAAATGCACAGCAATAAAGAGAAAAAAACGACCTGTTTTTGTAAAGAACATCAAAGTTCGTATATTTGGAAGTTCATAAATAACCGCCCAAATGATCGAAATTATTCGTGCAAACAAAAATCATATCAAGGATATCCAGGATGTATCGGACGTGGCCTGGCCACACACTTTTAAAGAAGTTTTATCACCCGGGCAGATCAGGTATATGATGGACTGGATGTACAGCAATGAGTCGTTGCAAGAACAGATGGATGTAAAAGATCATCACTATTTCCTGGCAAAAGAGAACGATAAATTTTTGGGATATATGTCCATACAACATAATTGCGAAAACACCGGCAAAACCAAAATCCATAAAATCTATATTTTGCCCGACATGCAAAAGAGAGGTATCGGCAAACAGTTGCTCAACACGGCAATCAACGAAGCCCGCAAGCAAAGCAATACAGCCATTTATCTGAATGTGAACAAATATAACGAAAACGCCATCGGATTTTATAAAAAAAGTGGTTTTTTTCTCGTCAAAGAAGAAGTGATCGATATAGGAAACGGTTTTGTGATGGATGATTATGTATTTGAAAAAGAGATTGTTTATGAATAATTTTTGTAAAAAACGTATACATAGTTTTAAATACGCCTTTCAAGGTGCAGCAACACTATTCCACGAAACGCCCAATGCGATAATTCACCTTATAATGGCAATTTTAGCGGTTTTTCTGGGGTTTATCTTTTCAATTTCCGCTACGGAATGGCTGGCAATAATTATCGTTATTGGATTGGTTTTGGTTCTGGAAGCCGTAAATACGTCCATAGAATCACTTGCCAACCTTGTTTCAAAAGAACAGAACGAGTCGATTAAAAAGGTGAAAGATCTGGCTGCTGCAAGCGTTTTAATAGCCTCTATGGCTGCATTGGCCATAGGAATTTTGGTTTTTCTGCCGAAGATTATTGAGTTATTTTAAACATAATGCCGGATTACACAACGTACCTTACGGAGATACAAGAAATTTCAAAATCGGAGTTAACTTTTAACGACAAACTTTTCGAACTAAAAAAGTTGTTGGAACGGTTGTCGAGGGAACTGACTTCCGGCGAATCCATTCAGTTTCCCACTCTCTTTTCACGGTTAGTGTTTTTAGCTCAAAAACATCAACTTCACAAACAATTGGAGTGGCAACTGCAAAATCTGCGCGTCCGGGCGAAAGAGATCAGAAAAAAGAGAGAAGATTTGTCAGGGATCGAGTATCGGCAACACGAAAGAGCGCTGCTCAACTTTCTGGAACTCCTTTCGGACAACAAAATTAATCCGGATGAAAATCTTAGACTTGCCCCTCAACCCATTCACAAAGGAGGGATACTGCGTGTACAGGTTCAGCATATCGACAAGGAAAAATCTGAAATCCGGTGTCTGGCAGAAGAACATCCGGAAACAGCGGTGACGGTTAAATACAGCCCGATAGAAAAAATTTGGGAAGGTGCGCAGCTCAACCTGATAGATTTTTCGGTGGACAAGAACGGAAGTTTAATTCCCAAACTCATCGTTTTGGAACCCGATTACCTGATAGACGCTTCAGCTGTCGCGGAGTGTTTTCACGATTATTGCACTACGCCGATGCACTATTTCAGAAATAAGTTCGAAACACTCGAAAACCGCTCATACATCCTGCTGGGTAATCTGGCAAACCTTTTTCTGGACGAATTGATTTTTGCGCAAAACCCCGATGAAGTTAATTTCGGCGAAACTTTTCTCAAATCATTCAAACAATTGCCTTTCGAATATGCAAGTTGCCAGGACATCGCCTCGAATGAAGATTTTCGTGATTTTATGAAAAAAGCGCACTTGCAGTTCGAAAACATCAAGCGGGTAATTATCGAAGATTTTCCACAGAGAAAAATAGATGTGCACAAATGTACGCTCGAACCCTCTTTTTTCAGCGAGAAATATGGTTTTCAAGGACGGCTGGACTTACTGCACATCAACAAGAACGAGTATAAAATTGTAGAACTGAAATCGGGAAAACTCCCCTATCCTGCTTATGACCCGGGAAAAATTGCCCTTAACCACGAAGTTCAAACAGGGGTTTACCGATTGATGACCGAAAGCGTATTCAGTGTGCCGCCACGTCAGGTAGAGGCCGCCATTTTATACTCATCGGGAAACATTCCGGGAACAAATTTGCGTTTTGCTGCCGAATTCCAACAGTTGGAAAAAGAGATCATCAACGTCAGGAATCACATTGTCGCCTATGAACATACCGTGGTGAACGGCGACAACGATACTGTAGCGCAACTGTTTGATGAACTTTATGCCACAACCGGTTTCGCACGGGATACCGCTAAATTTTACATGCGGAAAATAGAAGATTTCAAATCGGTTCTGCGGCAATGCACACCCACGGAGTTGAGCTACTTTTACCGATACATCCGTTTTGTTTCGAGAGAGCTGTACCTGCAAAAAATTGGCGATGTAGAATACGAGTCGCCCACCGGTGCGGCTTCGTTATGGAACAGTGACTTTGCCGAACGCGCCGAGGCATTAGACGTCTTGTTCGATTTATCCATCGAGTCGATTGACGATTCGGGGAACGACATGAAAATTGTTTTTCGCCGAAATCATGTTGACAACGAAATCACAAACTTCCGCGAAGGTGAAATCTGTATCGTTTATCCGCGACAAAACGAACAGGATACTGTTCTCAACAAGCAAATCATAAAAGGCAACATAGCGGCAATCTCCAAAGAATTTACCGAAATCCGCTTCCGAAACAAACAACGAAATCACTCGTTCTTTAACGAAAACAGGCTTTGGGCAGTTGAACACGACACGTTGGACACATCGTACAACAGTATGTATAAGAGTCTGTTTACTTTTCTGAACGCCGAAAAACAGCAACGGGATTTGTTGCTGGGAGTTACAGAGCCAAGAGCAGAAAAAAATGAGACAGAAAACATCAATTATCCCGAAAACATTATCCGGAAAGCCATGGCCGCCGAAGATTATTTCCTGATTATCGGCCCGCCCGGAACCGGAAAAACATCCATTTTTGCCCGACGGCTGATTGAAGAGCTTTGTGCGAAAAAGAACACCAATATATTGGTTTTGGCCTATACAAATCGTGCTGTCGATGAACTTTGTGAAGTCATAAACTCCGACAAGTTTATCCGTGTGGGAACAGAACTTTCGTGCGCCGGGGAATATCGCGGCCGGTTGTTGCAAAATATCTCCGGGAAAGCCAAAAATCGGGAATCGCTGCTGCAGGAAATTCAGGACACCCCTGTTTTTGTTTCCACATTGGCATCGATAACTGGAAAATCGGAGCTTTTCAACCTGAAAAAGTTCGATGTGGCCATTATTGATGAAGCATCGCAAATCCTGGAGCCACAAATCATCGGGTTACTGCCCCGTTTCGATAAATTTATTATGATCGGCGACCACAATCAGTTGCCTGCTATCGTCTTGCAAAAAAAACAGTTCTCTGCCATCCGCGAACCCGAACTAACCGGAATAGGAATTACCAACTGTGCGCATTCCCTTTTTGAACGGCTACTACGCAACTGCATTAAAAACAACTGGACACACGCGTATGCCCAACTGACCATTCAGGGTAGGATGCACGAGCAAATAGCAGCGTTCCCCTCCATCCATTTTTATCCACAAACCCTTTTGCCGGCGCTGGAATGGCAATCTCAACCGTGGGAATCATCGTTTCCCGATACCGATAATATTTTTTTACAGAACGTATCAAAAAATCGGATGGCATTTTTTTCGACCGAACAACTATGTTCGCCAAACATTTCATCGAAAACAAATGACAATGAAGCAGAGATCGTGGTGGAGATCATAAGATCCATTACGAAGGTTTATGCGCACGATAAGCGGAATTTTGACACACGGAATATCGGGATCATTGTACCGTACCGGAATCAAATCGCACTGGTCAAGCACAAACTTGCGGAAGCAAACATTGCAGCGTATGAAAACATCATGGTGGATACGGTAGAGCGTTTTCAAGGCAGCCAGCGAGATGTTATCGTTATTTCGTTCTGCGTGAATAAACCGTATCAATTGAATTTCCTGTGCAACCTGAACGACGAGGCAACCGTTGACCGGAAACTGAACGTTTCGCTCACACGTGCCCGCCAACAACTGTTTATGGTGGGAAATCGCCAGATACTCAAAAAGCATCCCGTTTACGCTACGTTGATGGATTTTTTAAAAGAAAAAACAGCAATTGTGGAGGATACTATCGGGGTTAACTCAACGAAATAGCCGGATTGCGCTTCAACAACTCGTGCTGCACTTCAACAAAAAAAATAAACTTTAAGCCTGAGGAGTTTTTTGTTAGAATAAATTTTTGTAATTTTGTGCCCAGAAATTGTCTTATGGTGTAATGGTAGCACAACAGATTCTGGTCCTGTTTGTCCAGGTTCGAGTCCTGGTAAGACAACAATTTAAAAATCAGACTGTTGGCAAAAACCGACAGTCTTTTTTATTTCATATGCAGCAAAAACGAAAAATAATCAACGATCCGGTTTTTGGATTTGTAAATATTTCCGACGAGTTTATTTACGAGCTTATCCAACATCCGTACCTGCAACGGCTAAACCGGATCCGGCAACTGGGAATGGCATCGTATGTTTACCCCGGTGCACAGCACACCCGGTTTCACCACACCATAGGCGCGATGTACCTGATGGATGTGGCGTTGCGGAATTTGCGCGACAAAGGGCACGAAATCACCAAAGACGAATACCGCGGAGCGTTGGTTGCTATTCTGATGCACGATATCGGGCACACACCGTTTTCTCATGTACTCGAAAACACACTGACAAACAACGTGCATCACGAAGAAATTTCGTTGTTGCTAATGCAACAGATAAACGACGAGGAAAAAGGCGCGCTCAACACGGCAATCGATATTTTCCGGGATCATTATCCCAAACGGTTTTTACATCAGTTGGTGAGCGGACAGTTAGACGTTGACCGGCTGGACTATCTGCAGCGCGACAGTTTCTTTACGGGCGTCAGCGAAGGAAATATCGGTGCGGCACGCATCATGAAAATGCTGGACGTGATTGACGATAAGTTGGTGGTGGAATCGAAAGGAATCTATTCGATAGAGAACTTCCTGATGTCGCGCCGGTTTATGTACTGGCAGGTTTACCTACACAAAACGGCGGTGGCATCGGAAAAAATGTTGATAAACACCATAAACCGGGCAAAATACTTGTCCCGAAACGGCGACAATTTGTTTGCGCCGCCATCGTTGGCATTCTTTTTGAAAAACGATATCACACTAAATGATTTTCAGAAAAACCCGGAAGCATTGGAACATTTCATCAATATAGACGACAACGATATCTGGACATCGTTAAAAGTATGGAAGTATAATTCCGACAAAGTTCTATCGTTATTGAGCAGCGGAATGGTCAACCGGAAATTATTCAAAATCCAGATCACCAATGAACCGCATCCTGTAAAGAAAAAACAGGAATTTATCGAAAAATTCACCCACAAATACGGAATTTCGGAAAATGAAGCTGCCTATTTCGTCTCATCAGACTCGTTGGCAACCGATATGTACAACAAATACGACGAAAGCATCAAAATCCTTTTCCGCGATGGGTCCATAAAAGACATTTCCACCGCTTCCGATATGTTCAACATTGAGTTGTTATCGAAAAAGGTGGAAAAATATTACTTCGCTTATCTGCGAGACTAAGAATTCCCTTCGACATTATCTTCGGTATAATCTTTCCCTTCGGGAACAAAAAACCAAACCACAATCGCTCCCACAAGGCCTGCGAAGAGGATAATAACCTTTATAGTAAACACCTTAATTATCACGAGAGAAGAGATCAGTACCATCGTCCCCATCAAAATAATCACCTTGATTTTTCCGCTTTTAGAAATACCCTTCCTGCGTTGATAATTTTTAATACGCGGACCTAAAATTTTGTTTCCCAACAACCAATTATACAGTTTTTCGGAACTTTTGGCAAAAAGGGCAGCAGACAATAAAGCAAAAGGAGTGCAAGGTATTCCGGGAATAAAAATTCCCAACAGGGCTAAAACAAGGGCAAAAGAACCGCCTACAGCAAGCAGGATCCTTTTACTCCTGTTTTTCTCCAACTCTTTTTTAGCTTCAACAACTGTAATCTCTTTGACTATAGGCTGCAATTTTCTCTCTTCCGGTAGGTTCATTACGATATACAAATATGGTTTAAGCCTGCAAATATAAATAAAAATGTTATCTTTGCCCCATTGTTTTAGATTATAATCGATTAAGCGCTATGCATATTCCTCACGCCAAAAATCAAAAAGTCAGCGTTCTCTTTGTTTGTCTCGGAAACATTTGCCGTTCTCCGGCCGCCGAAGGAATTATGAAAAAACTGGTAACCGACAATCATTTGGAAGAAAGTGTTTTTGTAGATTCCGCAGGCACATCCGGCTGGCACGAAGGCGAATTACCCGATAACAGGATGCGTATGCACGGACAGCGGCGCGGCTATGACTTCTGCTCACTATCGCGTAAATTCAGATACGATGATTTTGAATTGTTCGATTACATCATCGTGATGGACGACGACAACTACCGGAATGTAAAGAAACTGGCAAAAACGGAAGACGATGTTGCCAGAATCTACCGCATGACCGATTTCTCCGATAAGTTTTCGCATCACCAGGTTCCCGACCCCTATTACGGTGGTGCGTCCGGTTTTGAACTGGTAATGGATCTGCTGGAAGATGCTTGCGGAAATTTGCTAAATAAAATCAAAAGCAATTTTGAATAGAACCCTCATTATTTTGTATCTTTGCATCCTTAATTAAATACTCAGAATTTCATATAAGATATGGCAAAGGAATTGAAAGAGCTTACCCCCCGCAGCGAAGACTATTCGCAATGGTATCTCGATCTTGTTATTAAAGCCGAATTGGCGGAAAATTCAGCCGTTCGCGGTTGTATGGTAATAAAACCTTATGGTTATGCTATTTGGGAGAAGATGCAGCGACAGTTGGACGATATGTTCAAGGAAACGGGACATGTGAATGCCTATTTCCCGTTGTTTATACCCAAATCGTTTCTCAGCCGTGAAGCCGACCACGTGGAAGGTTTTGCCAAAGAGTGCGCTGTGGTAACACACTACAGGCTAAAAAATGCTTCCGACGGGAGCGGTGTTGTAGTGGACCCCGAAGCCAAGCTGGAAGAAGAACTAATCATTCGCCCCACTTCCGAAACCATTATCTGGAATACATATAAAAACTGGATTCAATCGTATCGCGACTTACCGTTGCTCATCAACCAATGGGCAAACGTGGTCCGCTGGGAAATGCGTACACGGTTATTTCTCCGCACGGCCGAATTTCTCTGGCAGGAAGGACATACGGCTCACGCCACGCAAGAAGAGGCTATTGAAGAGACTGAAAGAATGATAAATGTCTATGCCGAGTTTGTAGAAAAATATATGGCATTGCCGGTGATAAAAGGGAAAAAATCGGCTTCGGAGCGATTCGCAGGAGCAGTGGATACCTATACCATCGAAGCGTTGATGCAGGACGGCAAAGCGCTACAGTCGGGCACATCGCATTTCTTGGGGCAGAACTTTGCCAAAGCGTTCGATGTAATGTTTACCGATAAAGACGGCGGGCGTGACTACGTTTGGGCTACATCCTGGGGTGTTTCCACCCGGTTGATCGGTGCGCTCATCATGGCGCACAGCGACGACAACGGGTTGGTGCTTCCACCCAAACTGGCTCCTTATCAGGTTGTGATCGTGCCGATATACAAAAATGCCGAACAGCTGGCACAAATAGACGAAAAAGTATCGGGTATTGTTTCCCGCCTTAAAGCGCTTGGAATAAGCGTGAAGTACGATAATTCCGATAACAAGAAGCCGGGATGGAAGTTTGCCGAATACGAGTTAAAAGGTGTTCCCGTCCGTCTGGCAATGGGTGGCAGGGATATGGAAAACAATACTATCGAGGTCGCACGCCGCGATACGCTGACCAAAGAGACCGTTTCTTGCACTAACATTGAAGAATATATTAAAAACCTGCTTGACGAAATTCAGGAGAACATCTACAAAAAGGCGCTCGATTATCGTACATCAGCTACCCGGGAAGTAAACTCATACGAAGAGTTTAAAGAAGAGATCGAAAAAGGCGGATTTCTACTTTGTCATTGGGACGGAACACCTGAAACCGAAGAACTCATCAAAAACGAAACCAAAGCAACCATTCGCTGTATTCCGTTGGAAGGCGATAAGACGCCCGGGAAATGTATGGTTACCGGAAAACCATCGGAACAACGGGTGATTTTCGCAAGGGCGTATTAAACATGGCGAAGTTAAAGGACTGGATCTCGGCTTTCAGGCTCCGCACGCTTTTTCTGGCGATTGCCGGAGTTACTCTGGGTACAGGACTTGCCCTGCACGAAGAAAAGTTTTCTGTAACTACTCTTGTATTGGCACTGGCTTTGGCCATATCCATCCAGATTTTGTCGAATCTGGCAAACGATTTGGGCGACTACCTGAAAGGTACCGATATTACAGGTAATCGGCAAGGTCCTACACGTGCCGTTCAAAGCGGGAAAATATCCCCGGGGCAGATGAAAACGGCCATCGGAATCGCTATCGTTATCGTTGTCGCAATTGGGCTTATACTGGTTTTAAACGCTGCTGAGAGTTACACTCAATTGTCCGTTTTCATTCTTCTTGGTATTGGGTTGGTGTGCATCTTATCTGCACTGTTCTACACCATAGGCAGATATGCTTACGGCTACGTGGGTTGGGGCGATTTTTTTGCTTTTTTGTTTTTCGGTCCGGTAGCTGTTATCGGAACCTACTTTTTACACACCGGTTCTTTCGATTTTCAACCTGTCTTACCGTCTGTAGGACTGGGCCTTATAAGCACGATGATACTCAACATCAACAATATGCGCGACATTGAAAACGACAGGGCCTCGGGGAAAATCACATTTGCTTTGAGATTGGGCATAAAAAATGCCAAAATCTATCATACACTGCTCACTTTCGGGATGTTTACCTGCTTTTTGCAGTACAGTTTTATGTTTGCAGCAGCGCCTTGGTACCGATTTCTTTATGTTGTTGTTTTCCTTTACCAGTTCTACATTTTGACGCAAGTTCATAAGAAAACAGCCCGTGAGCTTGATCCCTACCTTAAACTCACCTCCATGTCAGGTTTTTTATTAGCCATTATTTTCAGCATTTGCATCAATATTTAAAGCGTTAAAGAAAGAAGAGAATGAGAAGAATTTTAGTGCTTACGGGAAAATTTATCGGTGATATAATTGATTTCTTCTATCCGCCGTTCAAACGCTATTTCAGCCGGCAATTTTTCCGTTATGGCGTGAGCGGCACCATGAACATGGGTTTCGACTGGCTGCTTTATTTCATTGTTTACAATTACGTCATACAAAAACAGATTGTTTCAATCGGTTTCGTCACTATCAGCCCGCACATCGCAGCCCTGTTCATCACTTTTCCGATAACACTCTTCACGGGGTTCTTACTGCAAAAATACGTCACCTTCACCGCGTCCGACCTGCGTGGCAGGGAACAGCTGGTCCGCTATATGGCGGTTGTGGGAGTGAACCTGCTAATCAATTATTTCGGATTAAAACTGCTGGTGGAGGTGCTGCATTTCTACCCCACTCCATCCAAAATGGTAGTAACGTTGATTTGCACGATTTTCAGCTATTTCTCCCAAAAGGAATTCACCTTCAAAGTAAAAGGCAAGGGCTAACCTCTCAATTCGAGTTCTACCACGTAATCGGGCTCATCGGGAACTTTGTCGAATTTCAACAGGACACCATCGGCATCCTGAGTAAATTTTACCGGTTTCTTATCTACAAAAACACGGGCCGATTTCACTTTTTTACCGCTTATAGGCAAGTAGAGCGAGTTGTCCTCGTAGTTGAGGATGTGAACATAGAGCGTACTCCCCTTTTGCGTGGTAACACCCCAGTCGCGCGGTGAAACCAACCCGCCGCGGGTACCGTAAATGCTTTCACCATATATTTTTAACCAATCCCCCATAGCTTTGTATCGTTGGATAGCTATATCGGGGAATGTACCGTCGGGACGCGGTCCAACGTTCATCAATAAATTGGCATTGTTGCCGGCTGCTTTTATCAAATAATGGATTAAATCCTTTTCCGATTTGTATTTCAGGTCGGTGATGTTGTATCCCCATGAGTTATTCATTGTTTCGCACGTTTCGAGCGGAAGTTGTCCGATTTCCGCATTAGCAGAAAATCCCGTTGTGTTGTGTCCCGGAAGGTCTTTTTCGAAAGTTTGTCCGTCTTCCCCTTCTTGCAGAGCAAGGTGGTGATTATTGATTACAAGGCATCCCGGCTGTATGCTGTGAATATGATCATACACCTCACGCAGGCGCCAATCGAAATCGGCAGGCTGATCCCACTGCCCGTCGAACCAAATTGCACCGACTTCGCCGTAATTGGTCAATAATTCGGTGAGCTGGTTAAGCATAAACTGGTGATATGTATTCCAGTTTCCCTGTTCGGTACGCCCTACTCCACGGCCCGTCCGGCCTATCGGAAAATAATCGGAACGTCTCCAGTCGAGAAGAGAGTAATAAAAATGCAGTTTGATACCCTGTTTGTGACACTCATCTGCAAGCTCTTTTATGATATCACGCTTAAACGGGGTGCCGTCAACAATGTTATAGGGCGATTGCTTGGTATTGAACATCGAAAAACCATCGTGATGGCGCGAAGTGATACAAATGTATTTTGCGCCGGCAGCCTTCACATCGGCAACCCATTTTTTAGCGTCGTATTTCGAAGGATAGAAACCATCGGCTAGCTTGGCATACTCCTGCCAATTGATGTTTTTATTGTTCATAATCCACTCTCCATCGGCCATCATGCTGTAAATTCCCCAATGAATGAATACGCCGAATTTCATGTCCTGAAACTCCGCTCTGTTTTTCAGGTTCTCTGCTGTAGGCACATATTTTTGTTGTGCCGATGAATTACCGGCTATTAAAACAGCCAGCAATGACAAAATAACTAATCGTCTCATTGTAAATCGTATATATTTAATTGTTTTCCAAATAGTTTATAACATCCTCAACACTCTTTTCGTCAGTCAGTTTCACCTCATTTTTTTTCAGATAATCGCCGATAAGCTTCTTTTTATCGCGATAAATCTTTTTCAGCTGGCCAAGGGTTGAGAAACTCTGCAACTTTCCGTCTCTGTTCAGCCAGAAAACATTATAAGGAATTACCTTGTAGTCGTCGGGCAGTTTCAGGTTATATACTCTGCCGTCCGACAGAATGGAAGAATACGATGTGGTGGATGATGTTTGTGATGTACCTCCATAAGCAGCCGGTTTCCCGGGAGGGATCAACCTGCATTTGTATTCCACAAACAGGTCGATCTCTGGCTCATCGATTATAATTTTAACGAATTTATTGTTCACGCGGATAAACTTTTCACTCGCAATAAATACGGTATCTATCTGAGGTAAAACAGCATTGCCGATTGCCAGTATTTTACCGTTTTCATCGAAAACCATTTCTTCCGAAGCAGCATTATAATTGAGTTTAGCATTGTTCCTCACGCCATTTTTCAGCAACACAACCCCCGGTTGAAAATCGGGAAACACGTAATGCGACAGGTGCACTCTTTCCTGAGCAGCTATGGGAAAACTCATCAATAAAAAGAGTAAAAAAGACTGGTATTTCATCTTTGTTTTATCGGTTTTATAATCATTTTAATCGTGCCTATTTCATCGTACGATACTTTTTTAATGTGTTTTAATGGTGTAAAGATAAATGATATTCTTTTCACAACAAAAAAATTAACCTTTTAGATGGAAGCAGCGGCAGAGGAGATGGGACTATATCGTTTTCATTGTTTTTGATTTTGTAAAACATTCGTATATGCAAAAATATAAAAAAACTAAATAAAGCATATAAAACTTATTTACAATATGATATAAAAGTCAATATTTTTATATGGATATCTATATACGAATGTTATAAATCGGATATTTACGAAAGTTGTAATTTTATTGCGTAAATAACAGGTTAGCGGTAATTTTGCCCAAAAACAACGTAAACACTAAAAACAATCCGATGAAGCTATAAGTAACTGTCTAAATAATCAAAGAAGAACTTTTCCATTACTTTCTGACAGGTAATGTGAAATTGTATTATTAACTTTTAAAAATTAAAAAATGACACAGTTGCAAATGATTAACCAAACTAAATTTATAGCTCAACAAGACGAAAATGTTTCCGCACTTTTCATGTATGGTTCATTTACCAAAAATGAAGGAGACAAATATTCTGACATCGAATTTTATATCTTCCTAAAAAACAAAGAAAATTTCTCAGCAGAAAAATGGGTAAATCAAATTTATCCAGTTGCTCTATATTTCACAAATGAATATGGAAGCGAAGTCGCTATTTTCGAGAATATGATTAGAGGCGAATTTCATTTTTTTAAAACAGACGAAATTGGAATTATAAAATCGTGGGAAGGAATTGTTTCGTTTAGTGATTTTGACCAAATGAACCTAATTGACAAGGACGGACTTTTAACGAAAACGCTTAATCAAATCAAAATAAAATCGCCCGACAGAATAACAAGCGAAAATATTTTGTGGTTAAGTCAATCACTATTGAATGTTTTGCTGACAACGACTAATTTGATTAAACGGGGAGAATTTGCTCACGCTCATCAAAGTTTGTCAAACGTCCATAAGTATTTGCTTTGGCTTATCAGGTTAGCAAATCAGCAAACTCAACATTGGGAAAGTCCGACCAAAAATTTAGAAAAAGATATCGACAAAATTTGGTATTCTGAATATAAAACAACGACATCGGATTTAAACCCAGAAAATTTAAAAATAGCGTTTCAAAACTCATTAAAGTTATCAAATACATTATTTGACAAACTGAATGTAGAATCAAAATTGAACCAAATTCTAAAACGAATTGAATAAAAAACTACCGCTAACAAGGGTTTTACAATAGTGGGGCGAAACTGCAAAGTTCAACAGCAGTTCCTCGATTGAACTTTAGTGCAAAATTGAAGATTTGTGCTTTGATTGCCCCACCATCGCAAAGCCCCGAAACGTTAGCCGTCACTCTAAGAAGCACACTGCAATTTGACAGTAAGCATTCGGTCTAGCCCGTGTTTCATTCCAGTTTAGGTTATCCTATTTTTGCAGGCAAAAAACCTATGTGGAACCAGAAGCAGTTTGAAGAGATTTATGCCCGCTACCAATCCAGCGGATTGCA